>Ga0265327_10000253_pt1 | contig 106101 bp, 111 predicted proteins | sample 41621metaG_FD_202089 | JGI IMG/M metagenome (GOLD analysis project Ga0265327, IMG submission 202089) | Rhizosphere microbial communities from Carex aquatilis grown in University of Washington, Seatle, WA, United States - 4-16-21 metaG | ecosystem: Host-associated > Plants > Roots >...
GCGCCGGAACGCCAGCCTGATACGGCCGCGATGAACGCGACGGCGATGACGCCGATATCGAGCCACTGCGACGGATTCAGATTCATACCGACCCTCCCAGGTGCTCGGCCAGCAGCTCATCAAGATCACGAAGGTTACGAGTGTCCCACGGCTGCGCCCAGCCGGACACCTCCAGCATCGCCGAGATGATCTGTCCGGTGAAGCCCCACACCAGCATCCCCGGCAGCAGGAATGCCGGACCGCTGTACCGAATTCCAAATGTCTTCTTGGTCACCGTGATCCGATTCGCCGGATCGACAAGGTCACCGATCTTCACTCGCGATACCTCTGCGGTCTCGCCGGGATCGACGGCCAGCACCGGGCCGGGATCGAGCGAGTACGCGAGCACCGGCGAGACGTGGAAACCGGACGGCGGGATGAACAGCGAGTCCATCACCGTCAGCGGCTGTACGCGAACGGGGTCCAGTCCCGTCTCTTCCTGCGCCTCGCGCAGGGCCGTGCCCACCGGTCCTCCGTCACCCGGGTCGGTGGCGCCGCCCGGAAACGACACCTGTCCGCTGTGCTGACGCAACGTCGATGCGCGCACCGTGAGCAACAGATCCGCCTCGGTCGGGTCGGTCACCCCGCCGTCGGCAGATACCAGCACCAGTACGGCAGCTGGCCGGCCGGAAGAAGGCAGCTTGCGCGCCCGCAGTATCGCTTTGACCGCCGGGTGCACACCGCGGCCATAGATGTCCTTGACGCTGGCGGCGTTGTCCACCAGCGGTCGCATCCAGTCAGGGGCGGCATCAGGAGCCAACGGGGCGACGGTCATCGACTAGAACCTCACTCCCAACGCTTGCTCCACTTCGGCACCGATCTCATCCGCCGAAGTGAACGAACGCGGTAGCACCCGGGCAACGCTACCGTCCGGGCGGATCAAAATGGTCGTGGGCATCACATTCGGCGACTTCAGCGCGGCCGCGATCCGCCGGGCGCCGTCCTGGATCATCGGCAGCCGGACGTGCAACTCGGCAAGCCTGTTCAGCCCGGCCGCCTCGTTCTCGTCTTGGTGCACGGTGATCACGGTGAGCTTCTCCCCCGCACGCCGCTGCAGTTCGGCCATCGCGGGCAGTTCATCGGCACAGGGGCCGCACCAGTAGGCCCACAGATTCAGCACCACCTGATGCCCGGCGAGTATCGAACCGACCGGCACCCGCACCCCACTACAGTCCAGCGTTATCCCGGCAAGCTCGGGCATGCCCGGGTTGGTACTCGCGGTCGGGCACGGCGGCAATTGCGCCAGACGGCGCAGCTCCGCAAGAGCTTCCGGGGTATCGGCATCTCGGCGTTCCCGCGACGCGACGGGTTCTTGACCCGGCGATCCACGCCGGTGCTGATCGTGTTGCTGCGACAACATGACGGTGATCAGCGCCGCAACCAGCACCACCCCGACGATCGTCCACCGGGCGCCGGTGTTGAGTCGAGCCACGTCACAACCCGGCCAACGCCAGCAGATGCTCGGTCTCCGGACCCTTCACCAGTGGTGCGGCCAGCTCCGGATCGGTCGGGCCCAGCCCGTACGACGGACAGTCCTTGGCCAGCACACAGACACCACACGCGGGCTTGCGGGCATGGCACACACGCCTGCCGTGAAAGATCACCCGATGGCTGAGCAGGGTCCATTCCTTGCGCTCGATGAGCTCGCCGACAATGTGCTCGACCTTGACCGGATCTTCTTCCTCGGTCCACCGCCAGCGACGCACCAGCCGGCCAAAATGCGTGTCAACGGTGATGCCCGGTATATCAAAGGCGTTGCCCAGAACAACATTTGCGGTCTTGCGGCCGATGCCGGGAAGGGTCACCAGATCCTTGAGCCGCGGCGGTACTTCGCCGCCGTAACGCTCCACCAACTGCGCACCCAGGCCCATGATCGAGTTCGCCTTGTTCCGATAGAAGCCGGTGGTGCGAATCATCTCTTCGAGCTCTGCCCGATTGGCCCCCGCATAGTCCTCGGCGGTGCGGTACTTGGCGAACAACGCGGGCGTCACCATGTTGACCCGGACATCGGTGCATTGGGCCGACAGGATGGTGGCCACCGCCAATTCCAACGGGTTGGTGAAGTCGAGTTCGCAGTAGACATGCGGAAATGCTTGCGCCAGAGTGCGATTCATCCGTCGTGCACGACGGACCAGCCCGGTGTGCGTCTCGGGCTTCCAGGCGCGGACCGGAGCTGGGGTCTTCGCCGACGATTTCGCTCTGGGCTTAGAGGTGGATCCGGTCGTTGACACAGTCCCAGGGTAACCGGAGGCCGCCGCGGCCCAGGGCACCGATTACACCCTTGCGCAGGACAAACCGGTTGTTTTTCGTGACCTCGCCGAGATCTTGAACGTGTTTACTTCAACCCGTGTCGGGCCTATTCGGTTTGTTGGTACCCGGACTTCTCATGCTTGCCAGCCTTGGGCTGGGAAAGCTGGAAGCCGGGTTGATGCGGCATACCTTGCAACCAAGTGAGGTCGCCGATTTTCTGGACCAGGCAAGTCCGTCGGATATGAATCGCCTCGCCCGCGACGGCATGCCGTCGGCCATCGAGGGTTTGCACCGGCGTCAACTGCAACGCATCGAGCCGTCTTTGGAAGCGGTTTATCAGGCCACCACAAACAGCCACAACCAGCCACGAATCAACGGTTCGTCCATGAGACCCCCGCGCGCGCTCGGTACCCCCAGCCCGCGCGAAGAGGCCGTACCGTCCATGCGCTCGCGGCATTCGGTGGTGGATTCACTGCGTGCCGGCGGCGCAGCGGTGTAGCTTGGATCACGTTCTTTCGCGACCTGGCCTCTAGACTCATAGCGACGTGAGCAGGCCAGCGTAAGCATGACTAACGAATTTGGGTAAGGGGCAAACGTGGACGAGATCCTGGCCAGGGCCGGAATCTTCCAGGGTGTCGAACCGAGCGCCGTCTCGGCGCTCACCAAGCAGCTGCAGCCGGTTGACTTTCCGCGCGGGCACACAGTGTTCGCCGAAGGCGAACCTGGCGACCGTCTGTACATCATCATCAACGGCAAGGTGAAGATCGGTCGCCGGTCTCCTGATGGCCGCGAAAACCTGCTGACCATCATGGGACCGTCGGACATGTTCGGTGAGCTGTCGATCTTCGACCCGGGCCCCCGGACGTCGAGCGCCACCACCATCACCGAGGTACGCGCGGTGTCGATGGACCGGGACGCGTTGCGCGCCTGGATCGCCGATCGCCCGGAGATCGCCGAGCAGCTACTGCGCGTGTTGGCCCGCCGCCTGCGTCGCACCAACAACAATCTCGCCGATTTGATCTTCACCGACGTGCCCGGCCGCGTGGCCAAGCAGCTCCTGCAGCTCGCCCAGCGATTCGGCACCCAGGAGGGCGGCGCCCTGCGGGTGACGCACGACCTGACCCAGGAAGAGATCGCTCAGCTGGTGGGTGCATCCCGCGAGACCGTGAACAAGGCACTGGCCGATTTCGCGCACCGCGGCTGGATCCGGCTGGAGGGCAAGAGCGTCCTGATCTCGGATTCCGAGCGTCTGGCCCGTCGCGCGCGCTAGGTCCCCGCGCGTCAGCGTGACGCGCTGAATGCCACCACCGCTACGCACACAAGCGTCAGCACCGCACCGGCTTGTTGGACCCGGCCGAGCCGCTCATGCAGCACCACCCGGGCGATGAGAACCGTGACCAACGGGTACAGCGACGACAGGACGGCCGCGACGCCCAGGCTTCCGTGCGCGGAGGAGTAGGTGAACAGCAGCATCGCCGATGTGTCGAGCACACCTGCGAAGGGCACCACCCCGAACGGTGGGCGCAGGTTCTCGCGCAGGCTCTTCCAGCTGAACGCTCCGAGTATCAGGATCAGGATGACCTCGGTGGCGCGGGAGACCACCACCGCCTCGACGGGGTGATACCTGCCCGCCTCGGCGAGCAGAATCATGCAGACCCCGAACATCACCATGCAGAAAAACGACCACACGAGCACCCGTCGTCCCGGTCGCTGCCCGTCCAGCCCTTCCGAGGCCGACGCCGACATGACGCCGACGAGAGTGCCGGCCAGCCCCAGGTAGGTCAGGCCCGAGAGCGACTGCCCGATCATGGCGCCCCACAGCACCGGAACCACCGCACCGACCGCGGCAATCGGCGAGACCACGCCCATCGGGCCGATGGAAAGGGCGCGATACAGCGCGTAGAGAGCAGTGAAAGCCGCTGGACCGGAGAGCATTCCGAGCAGCGTGCGACCGTCGAAATGCGATGACGAGGAGATCAGCGCGACCAGGCTCACCACCGCCAGCCCGACGGGGCGGCTCAGTGTCAGCACCGCCAGCGTCGATCGCCGCTTGCTTGCGTGACCACCGATGAAGTCGCTGATGCCCCAGCTGAGCGAGCCCGCAAGGGCCAATGGGATGGAATTCACCGCCAACTAATCAGTCGCGCAAATAGTCCAGCTGCGCCTGCACCGACCATTCGGCAGCGGGCCACAGCGACGGGTCCACATCGGTGTACACGAATTCGACCACCTGCCGCGCCGAGGCCTCGTCACCCAATGCCGCCAGCGCCGCGCGTACCTGGTCCAGACGCTGCTCGCGGTGCGCCAGATATTCGGCCGAGACCGCGGACAGGTCGCTTCGCTCCGGGCCGTGTCCGGGCAGCACGGTGCGCTTACCCAGGCCCTGAAGGCGTTTCAGCGACTCGAGGTAGTCGCCCAGACCGCCGCCATCTTGCGCGATGACCGTGGTGCCCCGCCCGAGGATGGTGTCGGCGGTCAGTACCGCGTCAGCCAGAACGAAGGACACCGAATCGTCGCTGTGGCCCGGAGTCGCCAGCACCGAGATCGACAACCCCGCGACGTCGATGCGTTCACCGTCGGCCAGCGCCACCGAATCGCCGCGCAGCCAGGCCGGATCCGCGGCGCGCACCGGGGCACCGGTCAGCTCGACCAGCCGATCGACGCCGCCGGTGTGATCGAAATGCCGATGGCTCACCAATAGCAGGGCCACCTTCCCGATCTTCGCGAGTTCCTCCACGTGCACATCGGGATCACCGGCGGCGACGCCCGGGCCGGGGTCGACGATGACGATCTCGTCGCTGCCCGGAGCCCGCAGCACCCAGGTGTTGGTGCCTTCAAGCGTCATCATCCCTGGGTTGTTGGCCAGCAGCACCGAGGCGGTCTCGGTGACCGGACGCAATTGCCCATAAGCGGGATGGGTCATCAGGCGGAGACTTCCGCGCGGACCTCCACGATGATCTCGACCTCGACCGGGGCGTTGATCGGCAGCTCGGCGACACCCACGGCCGAGCGCGCATGCACCCCGGCATCCCCGAATACCTCGCCGAGCAACTCCGAGGCTCCGTTCACCACGCCGGGCTGACCGGTGAATCCCGGTGCCGATGCGACGAATCCGACGACCTTGACCACCTTCACGACATTGTTGATCCCGACCAGGGCATCCACCGCTGCCACCGCGTTGAGGGCGCAGGTACGGGCGAGCGCCTTGGCATCTTCCGGGGATACCTCTGCGCCGACCTTGCCCGCGGTGACCAGGCTGCCGTTCACGATGGGCAGCTGCCCCGAGGTGTAGACGTGGTTACCGCTGCGTACGGCGGGCTGATACGCCGCCAACGGCGCAGCGACGGCGGGCAGTTCGATTCCCAGCTCCGCCAGCCGGGCGCTGTGCGTGCTCACTTCGACCGCTTCAGGTAGGCGACATGCTGTTCACCGGTGGGACCCTGCAGCACGCTCACCAGCTCCCAGCCGTCGCTTCCCCATTGGTCCAGGATCTGCTTGGTGGCGTGTGTCAACAGTGGGACGGTCGCGTACTCCCACGCGGTGCGTTCGGTCATATACGCACCCTAGGGCGTTCGGGATTGCCAGTCGATGCCGGACAGTTAGCATGCTCGCGTGGTGAACACTTCCCCTGACTCCCCCAGCGACGCGGCGGCGGGGCCCCCCTTGAATGCCTGGCCTGCGCGAGTCGCGAATGCACGGCTGCACTTTGTGACCGGCAAGGGCGGGACGGGAAAGTCCACCATCGCCGCGGCGCTGGCCCTCGCGCTGGCCGCGGGCGGTCGCAAGGTGCTGCTGGTCGAGGTCGAAAACCGGCAGGGCATCGCCCAGCTTTTCGATGTGCCGCCGCTGGCGCCCAAGGAACTCAAGATCGCCACCGCCGAGGGGGGCGGAGTCGTGAACGCGCTCGCCATCGAGATCGAGACGGCGTTCATGGAATACCTCGACATGTTCTACAACCTGGGCCTGGCCGGGCGCGCGATGAAGCGCATCGGTGCCATCGAGTTCGCCACCACCATTGCGCCGGGTCTGCGTGACGTGATCTTGACCGGGAAGATCAAGGAGTGCATCGTCCGCACCGATAAGTCGGGGCGCCACGTGTACGACGCCGTCGTAGTCGATGCACCGCCCACCGGCCGGATCGCCCGCTTCCTGGATGTGACGTCCGCACTGTCCGATATCGCCAAGGGCGGCCCGATTCATTCGCAGTCCGAGGGCGTGCGCAGGCTGTTGCACTCGGACCAGACGGCCATCCACTTGGTGACCCTGCTTGAGGCGCTGCCCATGCAGGAAACCGCCGAGGCCATCGCCGAACTAAGCGCGATGGGTATGCCGGTGGGCAGTGTCATCGTCAACCGAACGGTGGTTCCACACCTGTCCCCCACCGATCTGGACAAGGCGGCCGAGGGCGTCATCGATGCCGACGCGGTGCGTAAGGCGTTGGACGAGAACAACGTAACCCTCTCCGACGTCGACTTCGCCGGTCTGCTTACCGAGACCATCGAGCACGCGACACGGATGCGGGCGCGCGCCGAGAGTGAGGAACTGCTCGGCGAACTGCAGATACCCCGGCTGGAATTGCCCACCCTGGCCGACGGTGTCGACCTGGGCAGCCTCTACGAACTGGCCGAGAGCCTGGCCGAACAGGGAGTCCGATGAGCACCACACCTGCCGTCTTGGACATGGCGGCTATCCTCGAAGACCGCAAGAACCGCGTCGTGGTGTGTTGTGGCGCAGGCGGTGTCGGCAAGACGACCACCGCGGCATCTGTGGCACTACGCGCCGCGGAGTACGGCCGCACCGTGGTGGTGCTGACCATCGACCCGGCGCGCCGGCTGGCGCAGTCGCTGGGCATCGAGGATCTGGGCAATACGCCGCAGCAGGTGCATATCGAGGGTATCAAGGGTGAGCTGTACGCGATGATGCTGGACATGCGTCGCACCTTCGACGAGTTGGTGGTCCAGCACGCGGGATCCGATCGCGCACAATCGATTCTGGACAACAAGTTCTATCAGACCGTCGCCACCTCCATGTCGGGCACGCAGGAGTACATGGCCATGGAGAAGCTTGGCCAGCTTCTCCATGAAGACAAGTGGGACCTGATCGTGGTGGACACGCCGCCGTCTCGCAATGCCCTGGACTTCCTGGACGCGCCAAAGCGTTTGGGCAGCTTCATGGATGGCCGACTCTGGAAGATGCTGCTGGGCTCCAGCCGCGGCCTGGGGCGCATCGTCACCGGAGCCGTCGGCTTGGCCATGAAGGCGTTGTCGACGGTGCTCGGCTCGCAATTGCTTTCCGATGCTTCGATGTTCGTGCAATCGCTGGACTCCACCTTCGGCGGATTCCGCGAGAAGGCCGACCGCACCTACGAGCTGCTGCGCCGGCGCAGCACCCAATTCATCGTGGTGTCGGCCGCCGAGCCCGACGCGCTGCGTGAGGCCACCTTCTTCGTCGAGCGGCTGACTCAGGAGGGCATGCCGCTGGCGGGGCTAATCCTCAACCGCACCCACCCCACGCTCTCGAGCCTGACCGTCGAGCGTGCTGTCGACGTCGCCGACAACATCGAAGAGTCTGGCGAGTACAACCTGCCCGCGGCGGTGCTGCGGGTTCACGCCGAGCGCGCGGCCACCGCGAAGCGGGAGATCCGGCTGTTGTCGCGGTTCACGAGCGCCAACCCCTCGGTGCCCATTGTCGGGGTGCCCTCGTTGCCGTTCGATGTCTCTGATGTGGACGCGCTGCGCGCCATCGCCGACCAGATCACCGGCGTCGCTTCCTAAAGAGCTACCCCTACAACGCAGCGAGCGCGCACTTGGGTACTCGAATCTTCGCGGATTCGGTGCCCCATGTACGCGCTCGGCGTCTTAGCTGCTTAAACGTTTAAACGGCGCTCTTGTGCTTGCGCTGCGCAGCGAAGAAGTCGGACCAGGATTCCACCTCGGGATGAGCCTTCAGCATCGCGCGACGCTGCCGCTCGGTCAGTCCGCCCCAGACCCCGAACTCCACACGGTTATCCAGCGCATCGGCGCCGCATTCCATCATCACGGGGCAGTGCCGGCAGATGACCGCGGCCTTGCGCTGTGCCGCTCCGCGTACGAACAACTCGTCAGGGTCGCCCTGTCTGCATCTGGCCTGAGAAACCCAGGCAATGCGTGCTTCTCCACCATCGATCGATACCGCCGTCTGCAAAGCACTCATGGCTGGCCGTGAAGCTGACACAGGCAATCCCTTCTATCACGAGCGGCCCCCCGAGAGGCGTGGGCCACAGTCCGCTTGGTGTGTAACTTGAATCACACCGTGAAATCAAGTTAGTGGTCAGAGATCTCCAACGCAACATCTGAATCGAATTTTTTGGGACGCTTGTGCCGACAACGTCTTTTCATCGCCCCGCGAAGGCCCCGCGTTACCAACCAACTACCCCGCAGACACCTCTGAGGACGCCACGTACCCTGTGCGTATGCCAGAACGGCTGTCCCCCCCAGAACCCCCCGCCACGACTCTCGCGAAGCTTGCGGGCTGCGGACTTGTCGCCGCGGTGGTCTTGGCCGGGCTGATGTTCCCCTTCGCGGGTGGATTCGGGCTGGCATCCAATCGTGCGTCCGATGTGGTAGCCAACGGCTCCACCCAGTTGCTTCAGGGCGAGGTGCCCGCCGTCACCACGGTGGAAGACGCCAAGGGCAACAAGATTGCGTACCTCTACACACAGCGACGTTTCGAGGTGCCCGCCGACCAAATCGCCGACACCATGAAGCTGGCCCTGCTGTCCATTGAGGACAAGCGCTTCACCTCGCATAACGGCGTCGACTGGAAGGGCACGCTGGGCGGCCTGGCCGGATACGCCTCCGGCGACGAGGGCACGCGCGGTGGTTCCACGATCGAACAGCAGTATGTGAAGAACTACCAGCTGCTGGTGGTGGCCAAGACCGACGCGGAGCGCAAGGCCGCCATCGAGACCACCCCCGCCCGCAAGCTCCGCGAGATCCGGATGGCGCTACGGCTGGATCAGACCTTCACCAAGCAGGAGATCCTGACCCGGTACCTGAACCTAGTGTCATTCGGCAACAACTCCTTCGGTGTGCAGGATGCTGCACAGACCTACTTCGGTGTCGACGCCAAAGACCTGAACTGGCAGCAAGCCGCCCTGTTGGCGGGCATGGTGCAGTCCACCTCCGGACTCAATCCCTACGTCAACCCCGAAGGCGCACTGGCACGCCGGAACCTGGTACTCGACACCATGATTGCCAACGCCCCGGAGAAGAAGGACGAGCTGCTGGCCGCCAGGGCACAGCCCCTGGGCGTGCTGCCTCAGCCCAATGAACTGCCCCGCGGGTGCATCGCCGCAGGTGACCGCGCGTTCTTCTGCGATTATGTGCTCGACTATCTGGCCAAGTCCGGTATCAGCAAGGACCAGGTGATGAAGGGCGGATACCTCATCCGCACCACCTTGGACCCGGATGTGCAAAACTCCGTGAAGCAGGCGGTATCGCACATCGCCGATCCGGGTCTCAACGGCATCGCCAACGTCATGAGCATCATCAAGCCGGGGCAGACCATCCACCCCATCTTGGCGATGGCCTCCAGCCGTACGTACGGCCTGGACGCCAACACCTACCAGACCATGCAGCCCCAACCCTTCTCCCTCGTGGGTGACGGCGCCGGCTCGATCTTCAAGATCTTCACGGTCGCTGCGGCTATGGATATGGGCATGGGCATCAACACCGTGCTGGATGTGCCGCCCACCTTCGCGGCCAAGGGCCTGGGCAGCAGTGACGGCTCCAAGGGATGTCCCAAGGACAACTGGTGCGTGAAGAACGTCGGCAATTACCGTTCCCCGATGAGCATCACCGACGCCCTCGCGACCTCCCCGAACACGGCGTTCGCCAAGCTCATTCAGTCGATTGGCGTGTCCAAGGCAGTGGATATGGCCGTCAAGCTGGGTATGCGTTCCTACGCCGAACCAGGCACCGCCAAGCCATACGACCCCGAGGGCGACGAGAGCCTGGCGGACTACATCAAGAAATACAACCTGGGCTCGTTCACTCTCGGCCCGATTCAGATCAATCCACTCGAATTGTCCAATGTGGCAGCCACTCTGGCTTCGGGTGGCAAATGGTGCCCACCCAACCCCATCGACAAGGTCTTCGACCGCCACGGCAAGGAAGTACCGACGACGGTCGAGGCCTGCGAACAGGTGGTGCCCACGGGACTGGCCAACACCCTGGCCAACGCGATGAGCAAGGACGATCAGCCCGGCGGTACGGCCGCCGGTTCCGCCGGATCGGTGGGGTGGAACCTGCCGCTGTCCAGCAAGACCGGGACCACCGAGGCGCACCGGTCGTCGGCATTCCTGGGGTACACCAACAACCTGGCCGGAGCGAGCTACATCTACGACGACTCGACCACGCCCGGCGACCTGTGTTCCTTCCCGCTGCGCAAGTGCGGAGACGGAAACCTCTACGGCGGCAACGAGCCCGCGCGCGCCTGGTTCGAGGCGATGAAACCGATCGCCGACAACTACGGTCCGACAGCGCTGCCGCCCACCGAGCCGCGGTACGTAGAAGGTGGTCCGGGGTCCAAGGTGCCCAGCATCAACGGTCTGCGCGAGTCCGAGGCCCGCGATGTCCTCAAGAAGGCCGGTTTCAGGGTGGCCGACCAAGCCAGCTCGGTGAACAGCACGGCGCCGTTCAACGAGGTCGTGGGAACCAGCCCATCCGGAACCACCATTCCCGGTTCCGTCATCACCATCATGCTGAGTAACGGCATCCCGCCGGCACCGCCGCCCATTGTCTTTCCCGGCATGCCCGGTATGCCGCCTGGCGAGATGACCACCACCATCGTGAACATCCCCGGCCTGCCGCCCATCACGGTGCCGGTGCTGGCGCCACCCCCGTGATCTAGCCCTCGGTCTTCACGCAAGCGGTTCATCCGTGACGAGAAATTCGCCACGTTTTGCGGTGGTGATCAGGGGTACCTCAGCTTTCGGAGTTACTCTCGGATGATGAGTACGTCGTTGAACACGGTCATCAAGCGGGCGGCCGCCTACTCGGCAGGTTCGGCGGCGCTTGGCATCGGGTACGCGTCGATCATCGAACGCAACGCGTTCACCGTCCGCGAAGCGACGATGGATGTACTCGATCCCGGCGCCTCCCCGTTGCGCGTGCTACACATCAGCGATATCCACATGCGGCCCGGCCAGCGCCTCAAGCAGGCCTGGTTGCGTGAGCTGGCACAGTGGCAGCCGGACCTGGTGATCAACACCGGCGACAATCTGGCACACCCCAAGGCGGTGTCCTCGGTAGTGCAGGCGCTGGGTGACTTGCTTTCGGTCCCAGGACTTTTCGTCTTCGGAAGCAACGACTACTTCGGGCCGCGGCTCAAGAACCCGGCCAAGTACCTGTACAAGAGCGATGAACGCAAGCACGGCGAACCACTGCCGTGGCAAGATCTGCGCGCCGCGTTCACCGAGCGCGGTTGGCACGATATGACCCACACTCGTCACGAGCTGGAGGTCGCCGGAGTGCGGATCGCGGCCGCCGGGGTGGACGATCCGCATCTGCACCGCGACCGCTACGACACCATTGCCGGGATGCCGAATCCGTTGGCGACGCTGCGGCTGGGGCTGACCCACTCACCCGAACCGCGGGTGCTGGACCGTTTCGCCGAGGACGGCTACCAGCTGGTGATGGCCGGTCACACCCATGGCGGGCAGCTGTGCCTGCCGTTTTACGGGGCGATCGTCACCAACTGCGAGCTGGACCGTTCCCGGGTGAAGGGCCCATCGCAGTGGGGTTCACACATGCAGCTGCACGTGTCGGCGGGTATCGGGACATCACCGTTCGCACCGATGCGGTTCTTCTGCCGTCCGGAGGCGACGCTGCTGACCCTGGTGCCGGCGCGCGTCGGCAGCCAAGGCGCCGACGCCGAGTCCGGTGACCGGTCGCCCAGCGCTACCGTGCAGTGACGTGAGCCGTGCGTGGGCCGATAACGCGGTCCGATTGATCGAGGCCGATGCCCGTCGTAGCGCCGATACCCATCTGTTGCGGTATCCGTTGCCTGCGGCGTGGGCCGACACCGTGGATGTGCAGCTGTACCTCAAGGACGAGTCCACTCACATCACCGGCAGCCTCAAACATCGTTTGGCGCGTTCGCTTTTCCTGTACGGACTGTGCAACGGGTTCATTCGCGAGAACGCCACGATCGTGGAGGCGTCATCGGGTTCCACGGCGGTCTCCGAGGCCTATTTCGCGCAGCTGTTGGGGTTGCCGTTCATTGCGGTGATGCCGGTGTCGACCAGCCCCAGCAAGATTGCCTTGATTGAATCCCAGGGCGGCCGTTGTCATTTCGTTGACGAGGCGCAGCAGGTGTACGCCGAAGCGCAGCGGCTTGCCCGCGAGACCGGTGGGCATTACCTGGATCAGTTCACCAATGCCGAACGGGCCACCGACTGGCGCGGAAACAACAACATCGCCGAATCGATCTTCAACCAGATGCATCACGAAAGGCATCCGCTGCCAACGTGGATCGTGGTCGGCGCGGGCACGGGCGGCACCAGCGCCACCATCGGTCGCTACATCCGGTACCGGCGCTACCCCACCAAACTGTGCGTGGTGGACCCCGACAACTCCGCGTTCTACCCATCATATCTCTCGGAACGTGATGTGGTGACCGGGATTTCGTCGCGCATCGAGGGCATCGGACGGCCCCGGGTGGAGCCGTCGTTTCTGCCGACCGTGGTGGACCGCATGGAGCAGATACCCGACGAGTTCTCGGTGGCCCTCACCCGCCATGCCAGCGCGGTGCTGGGCCGACGGGTGGGCGCGTCGACGGGAACCAACCTGTGCGGCGCATTCCGGCTGATCTCGGAAATGGCCAGCAACGGCGTTGGTGGCTCCGTTGTCACCTTGCTGGCCGATAGCGGCGACCGGTACGCCGACACCTATTTCAACGATCACTGGGTCGCCGAGCAGGAATTCGATCTGTTGGGGCCGTCGGTGCGCCTTGCGCAGTTCGAGGACACCGGCCACTGGGACTAATCCCTTTCCTGGGCGGTCGAGCGCCACCGTATGCGGCGTCTTCCCGTGCGCAAACGGCAGGTCGCAGGCCCGCGGATCAACGCATTCGCGACCAACGGCCTCGATGCGATACCCTTGCCTGGCTTCAAAGCGGGGTGTGGCGCAGCTTGGTAGCGCGCTTCGTTCGGGACGAAGAGGTCGTGGGTTCGAATCCCGCCACCCCGACTGAGCTGAGAGGTGAGCGAGCGTGCTCGTTCACCCGAGGCGAGGGAGAGGGTAGGAGGCGCATAGCGCCGAATACCCCGCCGCTAGAAGTAAGGCCCTGACCGGAGATGACTCGGTCGGGGCCTTTTTCATCCGTATGGCGGATCGGCACGTGGCCCCCGCCGTGACATGGTGGAGGCATGGACGTCTCTGCGCTCGCGTCGCATCCCGTCGCCCTTGCGGCCATCGCCATCGGTTTGCTTCTCGCCTGGAAGCTGCGCAAGGCCGTGATGCTGATCGGTGTGCTGGCGGCGCTGGTGCTGCTGGTTGCTCTATATCGGTAACAGCTAAGCGGGGGCACGCGACATTTCTTTCGGTAAGGTTTGTCAAAACCCGACGAATGGGAGCTCTACATGAAGAAACGCCTCGTGAGCGCTGGCGTGATCGCGCTGGCCGCCGCACTCAGCGGGCCCGCCCTGGCCGCCGCGGCCCCTGCCGACGAGCAGCAGATCAGGGACATCGTCGCCGGAGAGGCGACGGCCATCAAGTCGCTCGACAACGCCAAGCTCTCGACGTTCTTCTGCGACAAGTTCCGCGGCGTGGTGGCGTCCAAGACCGCTGATGACCAGATCCCCCCGTTGAGCCAGATTTCCGGCTATGGGCCCGGGATGATCAACGCCGTGGCGTCGGCGGCCGGTGTCTCCGCTCCGACCGCGCAGGCGCTGACCACCGCGATCCAGAACAACGACGACAAGGCCTACCGGTCATCGTTCCACAACGCGGCCCGTGAGGTGCTGGCCAGCGTGACCTACAACGTCTCCGATATCAACGTCACCCCGCCGACAGCCACTGCGGCCGTCACTGCACAGGGCCACGATGTCACCGCCAACCAGGAGCGCGAGTTCGTACAGGAAAACGGGAAGTGGAAGGACTGCACCGACCCGGAGAAGCGCGCCCAGACCTCGGGCAACCCGTTGCTCACGTCGCTGATGAACTGACGCTTTAGAACGTAGATCAGGCCGCCTGTGTCCTTCGGGATGCAGGCGGCCTGATTTATGACGGCACACTCCCCCCATTATTGGGTGGCGTCCTTTCGGCCCGGCCTCTATTCTGGATTCGTTTGTGCCATAACCGATTACCGTGAACAGATAGAGCCGATGCCTGACTTTTCCCCGATCGTCACCGATTTCTGGCGCACCTACTTCCGGCGCGGCAGCGTGCTACACGACGGCGCGGACTTCCAGCTCGCCGCCTACCCTGACCTCGACGACGACGGACAGCTGATGGTGCTCCGCACGGTCGACGGCAAGACCAGCGTCTCCCTTGTGCCTGAACTCGCCCAGCGTGCGGGATTCGATGGCGCCCAATCCATCTCGGAAGAAGATTTCTGGGCCAACCTGGATAAGGCCGGGATTTCGATGCACGACGCGGACAACCTGTTCTACTTCACCGACAACGCTCGCGAAGCACTCGTCGCCCAGGCCCCGACCGGGGACATCCGTCAGCCGACGGCAGACGATGACGCCATCTTCAAAGCCTTCGAATCGGCTGCCTCAGAACAGGATTGGGACGATGCCCAGGTGGAACTGGACCACTGGGCCGTGTTCGGCTCCTTTGACAATGGCCGCCTGGTCGCCATCTCCAGCATCTACCAGTGGGAGGACGCGGCGATCATGGATCTGGGGGTGCTGACGCTGCCCATCTTCCGGGGCAAGGGGCACGCCCGACGGTTGGTGCGTGCGGTGTTTCGATACGCCTGCGCGCAGGGTTACGAGCCGCAGTACCGCTGCCAGGTGACCAACACCGCGTCCAGCGCGCTGGCTCCCGCCGCGGGACTCACCCTATTCGGCACCTTCAACGTGATCGCCGACTAGAGCCGGCGGGTAAGCCGGGTGCCGATGAGCGGAGCGATCTTGTCGGCCAGGTAGGCGTGCCCGGCGTCGTTGGGATGCACCCCGTCCGAGCCGATCAGCTCCGGGCGCCCGACGAACCAGCGTTCGGCCAGCGGATCCACCCAGGCTGCCCCGACCGCGCGGGCCTGGCCGTACAGGATGTCCCGCAGCTGCGTCACCACCTCGGGGACGTCGGCCGTCGGCCACGGCGGACCGATCACGAGCAGCTTGGCCGCGGGCGCCATGCGCCGCGCCGACTCCAACGTGCTGCGCGTTGCCTCGGCGTACGCATCGGGGTCGACGCCCTGGTCGTTGCGCGAGCCAAAGAACACCACCAGCTCGTCGTCGGGATGCACCACCCGACCGGTGAGGTCGGCGAACACGCTGCCGTGATCTCCGCGCACGCCGTATCCCGCGCGGCCTTCGGCGGCGACGTCGGCGCTCACGGAGACCCCTTCTCGGCCCAGAATCCGCCAGGCCAGCGACGTCCACGACTTGGCTCCCAGGCCGCCTTCTCTGGTGCCGGTGGTGTAGGAATCGCTGACCACCGCAATATGGTTCAGGCCCGATCCGGAGTAGGCCAGCCGGTACGGCCGCACCGGCTGCGGGTGCTCCGCAGCCCTACCGATCGGAAAACCAATCAGAAACCCGAATGCGATGATGAACGCGGCCAGACGAACCACTGCTACCTCCACTGTCCCCAGCATTTTAGGGGCACTCAAACCCGGCTGCGGCACAGCGTTATTCGTTTGAAACTAACGAGTCGTTACTCCCAGGGAACTAACAGCGACCGGCTCCCGTTCGGGCTCGGCCAGGTCCTCGGGCACCCGACGTTTGTGCCCGTTGTGTGTGGCGTGGTGGTCGGTGATGGCGGGCTTGGTGACGCCGATCATGCGGCGCATCCACCGTCGTCCCGGTTCTTCCACCCAGTGGTACAGCGCCATGGACAACGCCACGGCCAGCGCCAGCAACCCGATCACAATCCAGGCGCCGCCGGGATCGAGCAGCGAAAGTTCGAACTGCTTGGTCGCCCATGTCCACGACACGTGCACGAGCTCGTGGATCATGTACAACCCGAAGGAGATCTGGCCGCCATAGACCATGACACGTGTCGAGAGCAGTGTCGGTAGCGGGCCGATGCCGACGGCCAGTGCCATCACCAGCGGCACGAACAGCACATCGACTACCCCGCTGCTGTCGACCACGCCGGAGATCGGGTGTGCGTCCAGGAAGTACAGCGCACCGACGATGGTCGCGACGATCAGCAGTGCGACGTAGCCGGCGATATGCCGGGAACGGTGCGACAACGTGAGCCGGCTCACGGCCGCGCAGGCGAGCGCGCCGGCGGTGAACTGCATGACGATGCGCGGCAGCCAGCTCCATGGGGTGTAGAACTGCCCGGTCAGCAGCAGGAGCATTACCGGCGGTAACGAGGCCAGCACGGCCAGCACCACGAGGCTGCGGGCACGCGTCGCGTGCGCCATCCGGAAGATGACGAGAACCAGGCCGCCGAAGAGCAGGTAGGCCAGCCATTCGGCGCTGATCGACCAGGCCGGGCCGTTCCAGCTGGACAGGTCGAAGTACGGACGGAACCACAGCTGCACCATGAAGAGCTGGCGCACATAGTTGGTGGCGTCGAAGGTGTCGATACGTTCGGGCACGTGCCCGACGTGCATGGTGAAGATGACCCACAGCGCAGCCAAATGCATGGTGACCAGGTAGACGGGCCAGACGCGGGCCAGACGCAGCCACAGGAAGTGCAGCGTCTCCCGGGTCGACCAGCGGTGGCCCATCCTGTCCAGATAATTCCACGTCAGCACGAATCCGCTGAGGATGAAAAACAGGTCGACACCCTGGGCGCCGCAGTTGAGGATGGGGTTCAGCGCGGACCGGAATTCGGGGGCCGCCTGTTCCAGCAGTGGCCGGAAGTGGAAGAGCACCACCCAGAAGGCGGCAATGATCCTAAGTCCCGTGAGGGCCTTGATCTCTCCGCCGCGCACAACTCTCTCCGTCAAGCTCGCTACCAGCTCTTTCGCGCTTCTTTGCGATCAACCGGTTGAGCACGCCTCCCCGCGACCCAATTCCGGCGTTCTTCGGAGACTAACAGCGCAACCTGCCAAAGCCTGAATCTCGAACCCCCGGGTTCTATCGTTGCGACGATGGCATTTCACCTGCGCCGGGCCGAGCGGACCGACACGCTCGCCGACGGGCTCGCCCGGCTGCTGGCTGAACCTGTCCTGGATCCCTTTGCCCAAGAGCTGGTGCTGGTGCCGGCCAAGGGCGTCGAACGGTGGCTGAGCCAACGGCTATCGGACCGGCTCGGGGTGTGCGCGGCGGTGCAGTTCCGGAGCCCGCGCTCGCTCGTCGCCGAGCTCACCGGCACGCTCGACGACGATCCCTGGTCACCCGATGCACTCGTCTGGCCGCTGCTCTCGGTGATCGACGAAAACCTGGACCAGCCCTGGGCCGCGCCGCTGGCCACACATCTCGGGCTCTTCGAAGCCGGTGAAGAACGCGAGCTGCGCCAGGGCAGGCGTTATGCCGTAGCGCGGCGGCTTGCGGGATTGTTCGCGTCCTACGCACGGCAGCGCCCGCAGCTGTTGATCTCCTGGCTCGACGGCGACGCGGTCGAGCCGGATCTAGCGTGGCAGCCGCCGCTGTGGCGGGCGCTGATTTCGCGGGTCAAGGCAGTCCCCCCGCATGTTCGGCACCGTCAGGTTCTGGCACGCCTGCGGGAGGCGCCGTCGGATCTGCCGGAACGGATATCCCTGTTCGGGCATACCCGGCTTCCGGTCACCGATGTCGAGCTGCTCGAGGCGCTGTCGACGCACCACGATCTGTACCTGTGGCTGCCCCACCCCAGTGACACGCTCTGGCACGCGCTGCGCAACGAGCGTGGCCCGGCTCCGCGGCGCGCGGACACCGGGCATCGCGCGGTGCGCCACCCCCTGCTGGCCACGCTGGGCCGGGATGTGCGGGAGCTGCAACGCGTGTTACCCGACCCCGCGTCCAACGAATATCTCAGTGGGACAACATTTTCCGATACGTTACTGGGCTGGCTGCAATCCGATCTGGCGGCCGATGAGACACGTCCGCACGGGCGGGAACTCGCGGTAGGTGACCGCTCGGTGCAGGTGCATTCCTGCCACGGCCCCGCCCGGCAGATCGATGTGCTCCGCGAGGTCCTGCTGGGACTACTCGCCGACGATCCGACGCTGGAGCCGCGCGACATCCTCGTCATGTGCCCGGACATCGAGACGTACGCACCGTTGATATCGGCCAGGTTCGGTCTCGGCGAGTCGGTGCCCGGTGCCCATCCGGCTCATCAGCTGCGGGTGCGACTTGCCGATCGTGCTCTGGTGCAAACCAATCCGCTGTTGACGGTGGCGGCACAGGTGCTGGGCCTGGCCAGTGGACGGGCCGCCGCCAGCGAGGTCCTGAATCTCGCGGAGTCGGCGCCTGTGCGCATGCGATTCGGCTTCACCGACGACGATCTGGACGCGATCACCGCGTGGGTGCGGGAGGCGAACATCCGTTGGGGATTCGACCCCCAGCATCGCGCACCCTATGGAGTCAATTTCCTGCACAACACCTGGCGTTTCGGTATCGATCGGGTACTGGCCGGGGTGGCGATGTCTGAGGATTCACACGCCTGGCTGGGTGCCACGCTGCCGCTCGACGATGTGAGCAGTAACCGCGTCGAGCTGGCCGGCCGCTTTGCCGAGTTCATTGCCCAACTCCACACCACCGTGACTTCACTGACCGGCACCCGACCCTTGGATGAATGGCTATCCGCCCTGTCCACGGGTATCGATGCCCTGTCCGAGGATGCGGAGGACTGGCCCCGCACCCAGATGCTGCGTGAGTTCGCGGAGATCCAGGCGCACGCCGATCCGGTCTTATTGCGACTCAGTGATATTCGCGCACTTCTGGATCGCCATCTGGCCGGTCGACCTACGCGTGCCAACTTCCGCACCGGCACGTTGACTGTCTGCACCATGGTGCCGATGCGTTCGGTTCCGCATCGGGTGGTCTGCCTCGTCGGGCTCGATGACGGCGTCTTCCCGCGGCTCGGCGCCGTCGACGGGGACGACGCGCTGGCCCGCGATCCGATGACGGGTGAACGCGATATCCGTTCCGAGGACCGGCAATTGCTGCTCGACGCCATCGGTGCCGCCACCGAAAACCTGGTGCTCACCTACACCGGCGCCAACGAATACTCGGGGCAGGCCCGTCCCCCGGCGGTGCCGCTCGCCGAGCTGCTGGACGCGTTGGACATCACCACGGCGCGGCCGGTGCGTTCGCGGGTGCACGTGGTGCACCCATTGCAGCCGTTCGATATTCGCAATGTGACACCGGACGGCGTGATCCCCGGGCACCCCTTCACCTTCGACACCACCGCCCTGATCGCGGCCCGCGCCGCCGCGGGTGCGCGCGCCGAACGGCCCCCGTTCATCTCCGGTCCGCTACCCGCACCGGCCCGCACCGATGTCGCGTTGGCGGACCTCGTCGCGTTCTTCAACCACCCCATCAAGGGATTCTTCCGCGCCCTGGACTACACCCTGCCGTGGGATGTGGACGGGGTGTCCGACGAGATGCCCGTCGAGATCGACGCTCTCGAAGAGTGGACGGTGGGTGACCGCATGCTGGCCGACATCCTGCGCGGTATGTCGCCAGCCGACGCCCAGCAGGCCGAATGGCGGCGCGGCACGTTGCCCCCAGGCCAGCTGGGCTGGCGGCGGGTCTCCGAGCTGCGGGACCGATGCGCCGCTCTCGCCGAGGAGACCAGGCGCTACCGAACCGATGACACTCGAGCCTTCGACGTCGATATCGATCTCGGCGATGGGCGCCGGCTCACCGGCACCGTCTCCCCGGTGTTCGGCGAGCGGCTGGTGTCGGTCACCTATTCGCGGCTCGATGCGAAACATCTGCTGCAATCGTGGATTCCGTTGGCGGCATTGGCGGCACACGATCCCCAGCAGGACTGGTCGGCGGTGTGCATCGGTCGCGCCCGGCGTGGCTCGAAACCACTGGCGCGGACGCTCGGGCGACCCACAGATCCGGTAGGCGTACTACGTGACCTGGTCGCTATCTACGACGCAGGACGCCGCGAGCCGCTGCCGTTGCCGCTCAAGACCTCCTACGCATGGGCAGACGCCCGTCAAACACGTGATGACCCCGAACTGCAGGCCGGATATCGTTGGCGCTCGGGCAATTTTCCCGGCGAGGATGCGGACGCGGCCGTCGAGCGGGCGTTCGGCAAGGGTGTCTGGCTGCGCCATCTGATGCAGCCGTTGCGGCCCGGTGAAGAGACCGAGGGCGAAACGAACCGTCTCGGTGCGTATTCCGCGCGGTTGTGGTTACCGCTGCTGCGCGCGGAGCGGGGCTCATGAAACGCTTTGACCTATTGGGGCCGCTGCCCGTTGAGCGCTCCACCACGGTGCTGGAGGCCAGCGCCGGAACCGGAAAAACATTCGCGTTGGCGGGTTTGGTCACCCGGTACGTCGCCGAGGGTGTCGCGACGCTGGATCAGATGCTGCTGATCACGTTCGGCCGCGCCGCCAGCCAGGAACTCCGCGACCGGGTTCGCGGCCAGATCGTGGATGCGTTGCGGGCCTTCGAGGATCCGTCAACAGCACGCACGGATCTGACGCGGTACCTGATCTCGGCCGACCATGCGATGCGCCAGCGGCGGCTGCGGGACGCGCTGGCAGGTTTCGACGCGGCGACCATTGCCACCACGCATCAGTTCTGCCATATCGTGCTCAAATCCCTGGGTGTGGCTGGGGATAGCGATTCCGGCGTGACGCTGGTCGAGAACCTTGACGACCTGGTCTGCGAGATAGTCAACGACCGGTATCTGACGCATTTCGGCAAGGAACGTGACAACCCTCCGCTGAGCCACCCGGCAGCGTTGCGCCTGGCCAGGGAGGTGGTGCGCAATCCGGCAACCCAGCTGCGTCCGCTGGAGCCGGATGCCGACTCGTACGCACAGGCCGCGCTGACCTTCGCCCGAGATGTACTGGAGCAGTTGGAGATCCGTAAGCGCCGCCGCGGCATTCTCGGGTTCGATGATCTGCTGACCCGCCTGGCTGATGCGCTGGACGCTCCGGATTCCCCGGCGCGGGCACGGATGCACCAGCGCTGGCCCATCGTCATGGTGGACGAGTTCCAGGACACCGACCCGGTGCAATGGCAGGTGCTGGAGCGGGCCTTCTCCGGGCGCTCGACGCTGGTCCTGATCGGTGACCCCAAGCAGGCCATCTACGCGTTCCGTGGTGGGGATATCGACACCTATCTGCGTGCGGCGGACACCGCCGGCGACAAGCAGACGTTGGGCACCAACTGGCGCAGCGATGCCGCGTTGGTCGACCGGCTGCAGGCGGTGCTGCGGGGTGCGCAGCTGGGCGGGCCGGACATCGTGGTCCATGATGTGGAGGCGTACCACCAGGGGCATCGGCTGGTAGGTGCCCCGCACAACGACCCGTTTCGGCTGCGGGTGGTGTCGCGAAATCGGGACGGCATCAAGGTCATTCCCATTGCCGATCTGCGGCGCAGCATCGGCAAGGATCTCGCCGCCGATATCGGCGCGCTGTTGTCCAGCGGGGCCACCTTCGATGGCCGACCGGTCCAGGCCCGGGACATCGCGGTGATTGTGGAGGCGCACAAAGATGCACGCGCATGTCACACGGCATTGGCCGAGGCGGGGATTCCCGCCGTCTATACCGGCGACACCGACGTGTTCAGTTCCGATGCGGCACAGGACTGGTTATACCTGTTGGAGGCGTTCGATCAGCCGCACCGGCCCGGTCTTGTGCACGCGGCCGCGGCGACGGTGTTCTTCGGCGAGACGGCGGAAACTCTTGCCGCGGGCGGCGAATCGTTGACCGATGAGATCGCGGCCACCCTACGGGCGTGGGCGGGACGAGCGCGCGAGCGCGGAGTCGCGGCGGTACTCGAGGCTGCGCAGCTGGCCGGCATGGGGAGCCGGGTGCTGTCCTGGCGGAGCGGCGAGCGGATGATGACCGATCTTTCCCACCTGACGGAGCTGTTGCAGGACATGGCACACCGCAACGGTTACGGGTTGGCCGCGCTGCGCGATTGGTTGCGTACGCAGTGCTCGGAGGGCGGGGCCGAGGCCGAACGCAACCGGCGGCTGGACAGTGATGCCGCGGCCGTGCAGATCATGACGGTGTGGGTAAGCAAGGGGCTGCAGTTCCCCATCGTGTATCTGCCGTTCTCATTCAATCGGTATGCACCGGAACGTGATTACGTGCTGTATCACGAGGATGGAGTGCGTTGTCTGCACATCGGCGGCAGAGACGATCCTGACTACTCGATGGCCGATCTGGCGGGCCGCACGGAGGCGGCCCGTGATGCCAGTCGGCTCACATACGTGGCCCTGACGCGCGCGCAGTCCCAAGTGGTGGCGTGGTGGGCGCCGTCCTTCGACGAGCCCAACGGTGGCCTGTCTCGGCTGTTGCGTGGGCGTGCTCCCGGAAATCCTTCGGTGCCTGATAAGTGTGCTCCCGCCAAGATTTCCGATGTGGATGCGCTCAAACGGCTGCGCGCATGGGAAGCCGAGGGCGGCCCGGTGATCGAGGAGGCACTGGTCGCCGGATTTGCTCCGGCGGCGGCGCCGTCGATTGCCGGGGATCTGGCGGTGCGGGTGTTTGATCGGCCGATCGATACCGCGTGGCGACGCACCTCGTATTCGGGGCTGCTGCGCGCCGCCGAAGAGTCGGGGGTGTCGAGCGAGCCGGAGGCCGTCGAGCTGGACGACGAGGTGGACGACATCCCGTTGCGGTCGACACCGACCGGCGCCGATGTGCCATCCCCGATGGCGCAGCTACCAGCCGGGGCGGCCTTCGGTTCGCTGGTGCACGCGGTGCTGGAGACCACCGATCCGTTCGCACCGGACCTGGTTGGGGAACTTCATGCGCAGGTGGCCAAACACGCAGAGCGTTGGCTCGTCGAGGTTCCGGCCGCCGAGTTGGCCGCAGCGCTGGAGCCGATGCACGACACCCCGCTAGGTCCACTGCTTCCGGGTGCGACGTTGCGCCAGATCGGGCTGCGGGATCGCCTATGCGAGCTCGACTTTGAGTTTCCGCTGGCGGGCGGTGATGCGGCCAGAAGATCGTTCCCGCGGCTGGCCGACGTGGGCACGCTGCTAGGAGAGCACCTTGCATCCGATGACCCACTGGTGGAGTACGCGTCACGGCTGACGGGATCCGGGTTGGGCAGGCAGAGCCTGCGTGGGTATCTCTCGGGGTCCGTCGACGCGGTGCTGCGGGTCGGCTCGCGGTACGTGGTGGTGGACTACAAGACCAACTGGCTGGGCACCGGTGACACACCGTTGACCGCGGCCGACTACTCGCGGCCGCGCATGGTCGAGGCCATGCTGCATTCGGACTATCCGCTGCAGGCGCTGCTGTACAGCGTTGTGTTGCATCGGTTCCTGTCCTGGCGACTGCCGGAGTATCGACCGCACGAGCATCTGGGCGGCACGGTGTATCTCTTCGTGCGCGGCATGTGCGGGGCGGATACCCCGGTGGTGGATGGACATCCGGCCGGGGTGTTCAGCTGGCAGCCGCCGGCGGCCTTGGTGGTCGCGCTGTCGGAGTTGCTGTCATGAGGTTGATAGAGGCGTTCGAGGACATTCTCGAACCGGCGGATGTGCATGTGGCACAGCGGCTGACGGCGTTGGGCGCCGAGACTGATCAGTCGGTGGAACTGGCCGTCGCGCTGGCGGTGCGGGCGCTGCGCGGCGGGTCGGTGTGCGTGGACCTGCGTGCGGTGGCAGCACAGGCGGACGCGCCGTCGCTGCCGTGGCCTGCCACAGATGCGTGGTTGGCGGCGGTACGGGCGAGCCCGTTGACCGGTCAGCCTTCCGTGCTGCGGCTTTTCGGCGAGCTGCTGTATCTCGATCGGTACTGGCGCGAGGAACAGCAGGTGTGCGAGGACGTGCAGACCCTGGTCGCCGCCGCGCAACCGCATGCCGAAGTGCCCGCCTATGTGCGACTTTTCCCGCCAGGGTTCGAAGAGCAACGCGCGGCCGCCGATATTGCACTGTCGCAGGGCCTTACGGTGTTGACGGGAGGCCCGGGAACCGGCAAGACCACGACGGTGGCACGGCTGTTGGCGCTGTTGACCGAGCAGGCATCGTCGTTAAGCGGGCCGCCGCTGCGGATCGCACTGGCGGCGCCGACAGGCAAGGCGGCGGCCCGGCTGCAGGAAGCGGTGCAGCTGGAGGTCGGCAAGCTGGATCCCGTCGACCAATCGCGGCTTGCCGGGCTGCAGGCGACCACGCTGCATCGGCTGCTCGGATCACGGCCCGATACGTCGTCCCGGTTTAGGCATCATCGCGGAAACCGGTTGCCGCACGACGTGATTGTGGTGGACGAGACGTCGATGGTGTCGCTGACCATGATGGCACGATTGTTGGAGGCGGTGCGCCCGCAGGCACGGCTATTGCTGGTGGGTGATCCGGATCAGCTGGCCTCGGTGGAGGCGGGCGCGGTGCTGGCCGATCTGGTCGAGGGCCTGGGGTCCGAGCGGGTGGCGGCGCTGCGTACGTCGCACCGCTTCGGTGCGGCGATTGGCGCGTTGGCGGCGGCAGTGCGTGACGGAGACGCGGATCGTGCGCTGGAAGTACTGGCGTCTGGAGATCCCCATCTCGAGTGGTCGAAGGATTCGGATGGGCTGCGCGATGTGCTTGTCGCCCATGCGCTAGCGTTGCGCGCGGCGAGTCAGGCGGGTGACGCCACAGCGGCACTGGCCGTGCTCGACGAGCACCGGCTGCTGTGTGCGCATCGGCACGGGCCGTTCGGGGTGACGCACTGGAACCGCCAAGTGGAGCGGTGGATCACCGAGGAGACAGGCGAGCCACACTGGGCGGCCTGGTACGCGGGGCGCCCGATTCTGGTGACCGCCAATGACTATGGGCTGCGCCTGTACAACGGCGACACCGGCGTCACGGTGGCCGGGGCCGACGGTTTGCGCGCCGTGTTCGGCACGGCGTCGTTCGCGACCAGTCGCCTGGTCGAGGTGGAGACCATGCACGCCATAACGATTCACAAGTCACAAGGCAGCCAGGCGAATGAAGTGACTGTGCTGCTGCCCTCCGAGGATTCCCGACTACTGACGCGCGAGCTCTTCTACACCGCGGTGACGCGTGCGAAGGAGCGCGTGCGGGTGGTCGGCTCGGCACCCGAGGTGCGGGCCGCGATCCAGCGGCAGGCGGTCCGGGCGTCGGGATTGGGGAAACGACTAAGGGCCGATCAACCATCAGCAGGCGTAACCACGACACCATGACCACTACATATGCGGCTGGAAACATGCCAGCAGAACGGCAGAGAAGCCGCATGCGGCCACCTCCGCCTCCCCCATCCGGCACACTGGCATAGAAGCCATGACCGCAGCCGCGCTAGGACAGACACACAGATGACGCAACCGCAGTACCCCCAGGGCCCGTTCCAGCAGACCCAGCCGCAGCAGTACCCCACATACCAGCAGCCCAACCCATATGGCCCGCCTCCCACCGGCTACGCCCCTGCTCCCGCCCCCAAGCCACCCCGGCCACCCCTGACCCCGCAGCAGAAGGCGCTGGCCATCGTCGGCGGCTCGCTCGGCGTCTTTTTGATCGCCCTGCTGGTCCTGGGCCTCACCACCAACTCCACCCCCCAGAGTGTCCGGACGCACGCCAGCGACCAGATCATCGATTCGCCCCGCTCCTCCGGCTCCAATAACGAGCAGGACGTCAAGGCGATCAAGCAGACCATCTCCGGTATGGCCGATGCCGCCAAGGCCAACGACTTCACCAAGATGCTCACCTTCTTTTGCGCCAAGTACCGCGAGGCGTTCAAGGACATCGCCGGCAGCGGCCAGGCACCCGATCTCAATGCCCTGACCAAGTCCGATAACGGCCCGTCGAAGATCACCGGCCTCGATATCAACGGCGACAACGCGGTCATCCACATCACCGACGCCAAGGGCAGGCACGATATCGAGTTCAAGAAGGAGACCGGCGGCTGGAAGTTCTGCCCGAAGGCCTAGCAGCCCCGCTCACCCGCGAGTGGATTCCACCGTGGCCGTTGGATATTGCCCGAACGCTCGGCATCCACCGCCGTGGCGCGGGCGACCCGACGTACCGCGTGTCTCCGGGCGGATCCATTACCCGGGGCTCCAACACCCCCGACGGCCCCGGGGTGCTGACGATCTCACGCAAAGACAAGACCGTCATCGGCCGCGCATACGGTGACGGTGCCGAATGGCTACTCGACCGCCTACCACGCCTCCTCGGCGCCGACGACGAGCCCGAAGCGCTCACACCCAAACACGATGCCGTGACCCGATTGATCCAGGGCGCCACGGGCGTCCGACTCGGTGCCACTGATCGCGTCTGGGAGGCCCTCGTACCCGCCGTGCTCGAACAGAAGGTGCCCGGCGCGGAGGCCTGGCGTGCCTGGCGTTATCTGCTCAATCACGTCGGCGTCGATCTCGGCGGCGCCAAGGTGCCGCCGCCGCAACAAGAATGGCTCGACATCCCGTCGTGGGAGTGGCACAAGTCCGGCGCCGAACCGGTCCGCATGCGCACCATCCGGGCCGCCGCCACCGTTGACGTGGAAACGAAACCCGAACACCTGACCTCGATCCGCGGCATCGGACCATGGACCGAGGCTGAAATCCGCATCCGCGCGCTCGGCGATCCCGATGCCGTTCCCGTCGGCGACTATCACATCCCCGCACAGGTGGGTTTCGCACTCACCGGCCACAAAACCGATGATGCCGGCATGTTGGATCTCTTGGAACCCTATGCCGGGCAACGCTATCGAATTATCAGGCTTATCGAGCTCGTCGCTCCGAAACCCGCCCGGCGCGGATCACGGATGCCGGTGCGCGACTACCGTGGCTTCTAGCCGGCCAGGTGCGCCGACAGCAGCCACGCGGCAATAGATGCCCGCCCATCCGGCTCGATCTGATGCCGCGCGAAGCCCTGCGCAACACCGCGTTCGAATCCGTTGAAGTTCGCGTAGATCTTCGCCGGGCGGATCTCGTCAATGGACCAGTACTTCGACACCACATCCCGCAGTTCGTTTTCGGTGACGGCGTTGACGGGAGACTCCGCCGGGAACGCCGCACGATCGAAAACCAGCACGTAGTAACGCGCCCCAGGCGCGGCGGCCCGGACAATCGAACGCTGGTAGCCCTCACGCAGTTCGACGGGCATCGAATGGAACAGCGTCGAATCGATGATGGTGTCGAAGCGTCCGTCGTACCCGGTGAACGCCGAGATGTCGGCCACCGCGAAACTGGCATTGGTCAAACCACGCTCGGCCGCATAACCTTTCGCCAACTCGATGGCCTTGGGCGCCGAGTCCAGCCCGACGGTGGTGTGCCCCGTCTCGGCCAGATGCAGCGAGGTCGCCGCCTCGCCACACCCGGCGTCGAGCACTTCACCGTGCACCTTGCCCTCGGCGATCAGTGTCGCGATCTCAGGCTGCGGTTCACCAATGCTCCACGGCGGCCGGACACCCAGACCTTCGGGGCTCTCGCCGCGGTACGCGGCCTCAAACGCAAGATCGAATTCCTCGGTAGCGCTCTTCTCAGTCATGACTCCAGAATGTCAATTCGCCTGACATATGTCAAGGGTGTTGACATTAAAATCGGGAGGCAATTGCCAGAAACGTCCTCAACCGCCAAAATGGAGAAATGAGCAACGACGAGGGGGGCGTCACGCCGACTCCGCTACCCCCGGTAGCCCCGCCCGCCTACCCTCCTGCCGCCCCTGGCTATCCCCCGGTGGGCGCGACCGGGTATCCGCCGCCCGGGTTCGGATATCAGCCCCCGCCGCCCGGATACCAAAATCCGCCGGCGGTTCCCTACTGGGTGACACCGGAGCCACCGGCCCTGAAGCCGGGTGTCATCCCGCTACGGCCGCTCGACCTCTCATCGCTCTACAACGGCGCCATCGCGGCAATCCGCGCCAACCCCAAGACCACCATCGGCCTCACCGCCATCGTCGTCATCGTCAGCCAGTTGTTGATCTTCGGAATCCAGGCGGCACCGACGACGGCCATCCTGACGGGTGCCGCGTCCTTCGACAAGAACACCCAGGACTCATTCGGCGCGGCCTTCGGTCTCGGCTACGTGGGCGGCCAGTTGATCGGTGCGGTGGTCACCTCACTGGTCACCATCATCCTGAGCGGAATGTTGACCGTCACCATCGGCCGCTCCGTCTTCGGTGAACGCACCACCATCAAGGAAGCCTGGCAGCGCGCGAAACCTCGTATCTGGGCGTTGCTGGGTGTGGCCCTTGTCGAGCTGGTGCTTTTCGCGGTCGTTCTCGGATTCGGGGTGGCCGTGGTGGTCGGCCTCGCACTGACTGTCGGCCCCGCGGGCGCCATCCCCGCCGGATTCCTGTTGGCCCTCGGCTATTTTGCGTTCTACCTCTATTTGATACCCGTGTTCAGTCTCGTTCCGTCCGTTCTGATCCTGGAACACCAGAGCGTGCTCGGCGCGATCGGCCGCTCGGTTTCCCTGGTACGCACGGGCTTTTGGCGGCTACTGGGCATCCTGCTGCTCACCGGCGTCATCGTGGGGTTTGTGTCGATGATCATCGGCATGCCGTTCATCCTCGTCGGGGAGGTCGCAGCCTTCGCGGGCGGCGACCCAAGCAACCTTGGCCCCAAAATGCTGATCATCTTCGCGCTGGCCGCTGTCGGTGCCGTTATCGCCCAGATCATCTCCCTGCCGTTCAAGGCAGCCGTGAACGTGCTGCTGTACACCGATCAGCGGATGCGCACCGAGGCACTGGACCTGGTGCTGCAGACGGAGACCAGAACGCGAGAACGCCTCGGCCAGCCGGGTATCGACCCCGATTCCCTGTGGCTGCCCGCGCGTCCCCCGGTCCAGGTGTAATGCCGACCGTCGACATCGACCGCGACTCGGCGGCCGAGGCCGCCCAGCGCGAACTCGCCAAACCGATCTACGAACATCCCTCGCCGCCCGACCGTCTGATCAATTGGCTCCTCGAGCATCTGCACTACCTGGAGTTCCGGGCCAGCGAGCTGCCCGGGGGCTGGTTCACCATCCTCGTGACCACACTCATCGTGATCGCCGCCGTGGTGCTGCTGGTTCGCATCGCCCGCCGTGCGGTCCGGACCAAGGGCGGCGCCGACTTCGGGCTCTTCGAATCCGGTGAGCTCACCGCGGCCGAACATCGGGTAGCCGCCGAACTCGCCGCATCCCACGGTGATTGGGCATCGGCGATCCGGCATCGGCTGCGTGCCGTGGCACGCCAGCTCGAAGAGCGCATGATCCTCACCCCCGTGCCGGGCCGTACCGCCAACGAACTGGCCACCGATGCGGCACGTGAACTGCCCTCCCTGGCACCGGAATTCCGATCCAGCGCGGAAATCTTCAACGACGTCAGCTACGGCGACAGACCCGGCACCGAGCAGTCGTACCGCAAAATCGCCGATCTGGATGATCACGTCCGCGATGCTCCGGTCCTCGTGTCATCCGCGGAACCTGGAACAACGACGGGTTGGGAGGCCGTGCGGTGACGACCAACACCGCGACATCACCGCGCCTGCGGGACCGTTGGCGTACCTGGGCGTGGGTCCTGGCCGCGGCGGTCGCCATCGTCGTCACCGGGCTGCTCATGACCAAATCGCCGCGGCCCGAAGGTTATTTAGACCCGGAAGCCGTAAACCTCCGCGGCGGGCATGCATTGGCCCAACTGCTGCGCGACCGCGGAGTCACCGTCACACGCGCCACCACCATCGACGAAGTACGTGACGCCATGCACGCCGACAGCCAGCTCATGGTGCTGGATAACGGGAACCTCTCCGATGCCATCCTGGATACCCTGGTCACACTGCCAGGGGATCGCCTGATGCTGGCGCCGTACTCCGACACCCGTGAGCGGCTGGCCTCGCAGGCGCGCGTCAGCTCGTATCAAAGCGATGAGCTTGTCGAGCCGGACTGCGATCTGCGGGAAGCCCAGCAGGCCGGTGCGATTCAGACGTATATAGGCCCCACCTACACCTTCACCCACCCGGGCCCCGGACAGATCAGCTGCTACGGCGGAACACTGTTGCGCTACCAGGACGGCAACCGCACCATCACCGTGCTCGGCGACGACACCCTGCTCTCCAACAAACAACTGGCCAAGCAGGGCAATGCGGCGCTCGCCATGAACCTGGCCGGACGAAGCTCCCAGCTGGTCTGGTACGTCCCCGAGCGGCCGAAGGTCGGCACCAGCGCCAAGCCGAAATCGATGAGCGACCTGATACCCGATCAGGTGAGCATGGCCATCTGGCAGCTCTGCCTCGTGGTGCTACTGCTGGCCATGTGGCGCGGCCGCCGACTGGGCCCCGTTGTCGCCGAGAAGCTTCCGGTCGTCGTGCGTGCCTCGGAAACCACCGAGGGACGCGGTCGGCTCTACCGATCCCGCCGCGCTCGCGACCTCGCCTCCGAATCGCTGCGGGAGGCCGCCCGCTACCGAATCGTGCGCCGGCTCGGCCTCCCGGTCGACGAGACGTCGCAAGTCATCACCACCGCTGTGGCGCACCGAACTGGCCGTAACCCCACGGAAATCCACCATGTGCTGTTCGGTCCCGTCCCCTCGGACGACCAGCAGCTCACCAACCTGACGCAACAGCTGGACATCATCGAAAGGCAGGTCCGCGAATCGTGACACAGGCAACCATCACCGGGAATTCCGAGGACGCCGCGCGCAACGCGCTCACGGCGTTACGTGAGCAAATCGCCACCGTGGTCGTCGGGCAGGACTCGGTGGTCAGCGGCTTGGTTGTCGCGCTGCTGTGCCGCGGACACGTGCTGCTAGAAGGCGTACCAGGTGTCGCGAAAACCCTTTTAGTGCGCACACTCTCGGCGGCACTGTCCCTGGAATTCAAGCGTGTGCAGTTCACCCCGGACCTGATGCCCGGTGATGTCACCGGGTCCCTGGTCTACGACGCACGCACCGCGGCCTTCGAATTCCGCGCCGGCCCCGTCTTCACCAATCTGCTGCTTGCCGACGAGATCAACCGCACCCCACCGAAAACGCAGGCGGCGCTGCTCGAAGCCATGGAGGAGCGTCAGGTCACCGTCGACGGCACTGCGCGCCCGCTCCCGGATCCGTTCATCGTCGCCGCCACCCAGAACCCCATCGAGTACGAGGGCACCTATCAGCTGCCCGAGGCTCAGCTGGACCGCTTCCTGATGAAGCTCAATGTCTCTCTACCCGAACGTGATCAGGAGATCGCCATCCTGGAGCGGCACGCCCATGGCTTCGACCCCCGCAACCTCTCCCATGTGACTCCGGTGGCCTCCGCCGCAGATCTGGAGGCGGGCCGGGCCGCAGTGGGCCGCGTGCTGGTGGCTCCGGAGGTACTGGCTTATGTGGTCGACGTGATCCGTGCGACCCGTCAGTCACCCTCCCTGCAGCTCGGTGCGTCCCCGCGTGCGGCCACCGCCCTGCTGGCGACATCGCGCGCCTGGGCATGGCTTTCCGGCCGAAACTACGTCACCCCGGACGATGTCAAGGCCATGGCCCGCCCCACCCTGCGCCATCGCATCGGCCTGCGCCCCGAGGCCGAGTTGGAGGGGGCGACCTCCGATCGGGTTCTGGACGGCATCCTCGTCACCGTTCCGGTGCCGCGCTAGTGATTCTGACCGGACGCGCGGGATGGGTGGCGCTGCTCGGCGCGCTGCTGATCCTGGTGTCGCCGTGGCCGGTTCGGTTGTTCTGGCTGCTGTTCCTGGCTCTTGCGCTCGCGATCGTCTTCGACATCGTGGCCGCTGCCAGCCCGCGCCGGCTCACCTTCACCAGATCGGGGCCCGACTCCATCCGGCTCGGGGAGTCCGCGGATATCGCATTGCTGATCCAGAATCCCGGCCGCCGGGTACGCGGTTGGGTTCGCGACAGTTGGGCACCGAGCATGCGTGCCACGCCGCGCGCGCACCGCGTGAGTCTGCGCTCCGGCGAACGCACCCAGGTCGTTACCGCCGTGCGGCCCTTGCGCCGTGGCGACCACAAACCCGCGACCGTAACAGTGCGCACGGTCGGGCCGCTCGGGTTCGCCGGACGGCAGGGGCGCCACGATGTGCCATGGCAGCTGCGCGTGCTGCCGCCGTTCCTGAGTCGCAAGCATCTCCCGTCCCGGCTGGCCAGACTGCGCGAACTTGAGGGCGCCATCCCGGTCCTGATTCGTGGCCAGGGCACCGAATTCGATTCTCTGCGTGAGTATGTGGTCGGAGACGACGTCCGGTCCATCGACTGGCGCGCCACCGCGCGGCGCAACGACGTGGTGGTGCGTACCTGGCGCCCGGAACGCGACCGTCGCATTCTTGTGGTGCTGGACACCGGCCGTACCTCTGCCGGGCGGATCGGCGTCGACCCGACGTCGGGTGATCCGTCGGGATGGCCCCGGCTTGATTGGGCGATGGATGCCACACTGTTGTTGGTGGCATTGGCATCTCGCGCGGGTGACCGGGTGGACTTCTTGGCCCACGATCGCGCGGTGCGCGCCCAGGTATCCGGAGCATCGCGCAACGAGCTACTGTCCCTGGTCGTCAACGCGATGGCCCCCTTGGAACCGTCGCTCGTCGAGTCCGATGCCCGCGATCTGGTGGCCACCATCCGTCGCAGATCCCGGCATCGCTCATTTATCGTGCTGCTCACCGACCTGAACCCGGCGGCGTTGGAGGAGGGTCTACTGCCGCTGCTTCCTCAGCTGACCAGCCATCACCACCTGCTGGTGGCGGCGGTCAGCGATCCACGCGTCGAGGACATGGTGATGCCCGAGAACTCCACAGGGCCAGGAAATATCAGGTCTCTGGATGTCGAGCAGGTGTATGACGCCGCCGCAGCCGAACGAACCCGCGGTGGGCGCCGGCGCATCGTCACGCTGCTGCGGCGCCAGGGTGTCGAAGTGGTCGACGCGCCGCCCGACGAGATCGCCCCGGCTCTCGCCGACCGATACTTGTCACTGAAGGCGTCCGGCCGCCTCTAACGCTCAGGCAGCCGGCGCGTAGTCCGGGGCGTTCTCGATGTCACCGGATTCATTGGCGGCCACCCCGCGCCGGCCCAGGACCACCACATACGCCAGGAACAGCGCCTCTGCGATCACCCCGATTCCGATGCGGGCCCATGTCGGTAGCGGCGACGGAGTGACCAGTGCCTCGATGAGACCGCTCACCAGCAGCACCGCCACCAGCCCACCTGCCACCGCCATGACGGCGCGGCCCTGTTCGGCGAGCACCTGTGCACGTGGCCGGTCGCCCGGGTCAATCACCTTCCATCCCAAGCGCATTCCGACGCCCGCGGCCAAGAACACCGCCGTCAGCTCCAGCAGTCCGTGCGGAAGGATCAGCCCCAAGAACACGTCACCGCGGCCCGCGGCGAACATCAGGCCGCCTGCCAGGCCCACATTCGCCGCGTTCGTGAACAACACGTACGGGATCGGAAGGCCCAGCAGCACGGCGAAGATGATGCACTGCGCCGCTACCCAGGAGTTGTTGATCCACACATGTAGCGCGAAGGCTACGGCCGGGTGCTCGCTGTAATAGTTCTCGAAGTCCTCGTTGACCAGGTGCGCGATCTCATCTGGCGTCCCGATCACCGATTGCAACTCGGATGAATGCGCCACCCAGATGCCGACGGCGACCGCTATCACCATCGATGCCACCGTCGCACCCAGCCACCAACGCCAGCTGCGGTAGGCGACCACCGGAAAAGACACCGTCCAGAAGCGGATGAAGTGCCGCCACAGCGGGGCGTGCTCCCCGGTGACTGCCGAACGCGCGCGGGCAACCAACGTCGACAGCCGCCCGACCAACGCCGGATCTCCCGAAGCCGAGCGCACGGTAGACAAATGCGTAGACACCTTTTGGTACAGCTCGACCAGCTCATCGATCTCGGGCCCGTTCAGCCGCTGCCTGCGCTTGAGCAACACTTCCAGCCGGTCCCATGTACCCCGATGGGTGGCGACGAATGCGTCCACGTCCATCTGGCAAATACTAGTAGTCTCGTGTGATGTCCGAGTTGGTGACGGGTGACGCGGTTGTCTTGGACGTCAAGGTGGCCCAGCTTCCGGTGCGGGTGGTGTCCGCGTTCATCGACATCGTCGTCCAGGTGATCGTGCTGTACGCCGGCATCTTCGTCGTCGCGTTCTCGCTCTCGCAGTTCGACGAGGCGCTGGTGGGAGCGCTCAGCATCATCTACTCCGTGCTGGCCCTGGTGGGCTATCCGGTCCTCTGGGAGATGTCTACCCACGGACGCTCTCTGGGCAAGATGGCCATGGGGCTGCGCGTGGTATCCGACGATGGCGGCCCGGAACGGCTGCGGCAGGCCATCATCCGTGCGTTGGCGGCCGTGGTGGAGATCTTCATGTTCATGGGCGCGCCTGCCGTGATCACCAGCATGGTGTCGTCGAAAGGCAAGCGCCTCGGCGATATCTTCGCGGGCACCATGGTGATCGGCGAGCGCGGCCCCAAGCTCCCGCCGCCACCGGTGATGCCACCGCAGCTGGCGGTGTGGGCACAGTCCCTGCAGCTGTCCGGGCTCACCACCGATCAGGCCAACCTGGCGCGCCAGTTCCTCAACCGCGCAGGGCAGTTGGCGCCGCAGACCCGGGACCAGATGCTCTACCAGATTTCCACTGATGTGCTCGCCAGCATCGCGCCACCGCCGCCGCCGGGCACTCCGCCCCAGTTCATGCTTGCCGCGGTGTTGGCCGAACGTCACCGCCGCGCGTTGGAGCAGATGCGGCCGGCCTACCCGGTAGCGCCGGTGGCCTCGGCCGGTCCACCTGTGCCGCCGGAGCCTGCTGAGTCGCCCAGCGGAACTTCGGGTTTCGCCACGCCTGGCTGATTCCCGGGGGACGTCCGCGCATACAGCGACCCCCCGATTGTCGCCGCGGCGATGGTGACCAATGCCCCGAGGATGAGCGCGGAAGCCTCACCGTGAATCAACGACTGCTGCTGCTCACCGATCGCCGCCGCCGCGATGGGCACCCCCAGCTGTGCAGCGGCCAACGCACCCAGTGGCAGCGGTTGACCGAAGATCCGGATAACCAGATGGGCCAGCACAGCCGCGGCACCCAGGCCCAGTCCCAGCAGGATGAGCTTGGGGTTCTCGCCGAGTTCGCGCACGTGCAATGACGCCCCCAGCCACACGAAGAACAGAGGCGAGAAGAAGCCTTCGGTGAATCCGAAGAGCTGCTTGGCAAGACGACGCGGCTCCCCGATACCCGCGACGACGAGGCCCAGCGCGAATCCCGCCAGCATGATCGACACGTGGGTTTCCACTGCGAGCGCGGCGAGTCCGAAAACGATGGCCAGGCTGATCCGCAGTTCCATCGCCACTCGACGTTGCTTCGAGTAGTGATGGAAACGATCCAGCTGTCCGGACCGATCGAGTGCACGCAGGATCACGAAGACGATGCCCGCGCACGCGGCCACGGCGACCGCACCGACGGCCGCCCGGGGCGCATGCTTGAGGTCGATAACCAAGGGCAGCAAGATAATCGACGCGGTGTCGGCAATCGCCACCTGCGCGGTGGTGATGAGCACCTTGGGGCCGGCCAGACCCAACGAGTCGATGATCGGCAGCACCAGCGCCGCCGACGAGGAGGCAATGAGCACCGCGTACAGCGGTGCGTGCCCGGTGTGGAACACGTTGGCCAACAGCACGCCCAGCGCAGCGGCCACCGCGCCCACCACGATGGCGCGCAGCACCGCCTTGGGGAGCGACGCCCGCATGGTCTTGTCACGCACCGGAACATGGGTGCCCGCCACGAACATGACCAGCGCGAATCCCACGTCGGCGAACATCTTGAATGTCGGGTCGAAGGCGTCGATCCAGCCGAATCCAGTGCGCCCGATCACGATTCCGGCAAGCAATTCACCGATGACGACGGGAATCCGCAGTCGGGTATCGAGCGCCAGCACCGGTCCGATGAGTCCGACGACGACGATGATCGCCAGGGTCGGGAATCCAAATCCGCTCATGAAGCTAGGCCCAGGAGACCAGATGGCATGGAATATCGGTGTTCTCGTCGGTCAAATAGCTTGCGCAGACCCGGTGGTAACCGTCCGCGATTTCCAGGCGCGCCCCGTTACGCGCATCGCCGCGCACCAGCAGGATCGGGGACAGTGCCTTGTCCTTGGCGATCTTCGCCAGGTCGCGGGCCACATGGGCGTTGGTCTTGGGCAGCATGTCCAGGTGCGCGGCCCGCAGGATGTCCTTGGCCTTGCGGTGTTCGACCGCCGCGCCGCGCAGCGCCTCCACCGTGCGCGCCACTGTGTCCGTTTCACCGACCAACGTCAGGTAGTCCGTGGCCGCTTCGTAGTCGTGATCCTCGGGCTCATCCAGCCAGTTCACCGTCATGGCGGTCACCCTACGGCGGCCAGCTGGGAGGAGCTCCGGAATGCCCGCGAATCGCCGCTCGAAAGTTTTCGTTGCATCACGATCGATTCCGATATATCGTTATCTATCGAGAGGCGATACCGCCTCTCCCCAAATACTCAAGGAGAGACACATGACTTCCCACGAAGAAAGGGCCGAACAGTTTCGGCCCGACACACCATTTGGTTTTGGCTTCGGTTTCGACCCCACCCGTCGCGGACCAGGCTTTCGCGGACGCCGCCACGGCGGCCGTCAGCAGGAATGCGATCCCCGCGGTGAATTCCACGAGCAGGCGTGGGCGGGCCGGCGCGGCCCCGGCGCTTTCATGGATCGCGGCTTCGGGCCCGGGTTCGGACGTGGTTTCGGCGGCCCCGGATTCGGGTTCGGCTTCGGTGACCAGCCGCGCGGACGTGGACGGGGACGTGGCCAGCGCGGCGATGTCCGGGCCGCCATCCTGGCGCTGCTCGCCGAACGCTCGATGCACGGCTACGAGATGATCCGCGAGATCGCCGAACGCAGTAACAACATCTGGCGGCCCAGCCCCGGCTCGGTCTACCCGACACTGCAACTGCTCGTCGATGAGGGACTCATCGCCGAGACCGAAGGCAGCGGCAGCCGCAAGCAGTTCGAGCTCACGGCCGAGGGCCGTGAAGCCGCGGACAAGCTGGACACCCCACCCTGGGAGAAGATCAACGAAGACGCCGACCCGTCGGTGCTCGATCTTCGCTCGGCGCTCGGCCAGCTGATGGGCGCTGTCGCGCAGTCGGCGCACGCCGCCTCCCCGGAACAGCAGCAACGAATCATCGAGATCGTTAACGCGGCCCGTAAGCAGGTCTACGGCATCTTGGGCGAAACCGACTGAGACCGTCCATAGATTCCGTCACTAGGCCCCCGCCGCACAGGCGGGGGTCTAGTGCACGTCGACCCAGTTCAACGTGCGCTGCACTGCCTTCTTCCAGCCCGCGAAACCTTCGGCGCGCTGCTGTTCGTTGATCGACGGGCTCCAGCGCTGATCTTCAAGCCAGTTCCGCCGCAGGTCATCGGCGTCCTTCCAGAAGCCAACGGCCAGTCCAGCCGCATACGCCGCGCCCAGCGCGGTCGTCTCGGCGACAACGGGTTTGACGACGTCCACGCCCAACGTATCGGCCTGGATCTGCATACAGAGCTTGTTGGCGGTGATACCGCCATCGACCTTGAGCACCTCCAGATGCACACCCGAGTCGGCCTCCATGGCCTCCACCACTTCGCGACTCTGGTAACAGATCGCCTCGAGCGTCGCGCGCGCCAGGTGCGCGTTGGTGTTGAACCGGGAAAGGCCCACGATCGCGCCCCGGGCGTCCGAACGCCAGTACGGCGCGAACAGACCCGAAAAGGCCGGCACGAAATAGACACCGCCGTTGTCCTCAACCTGGCGGGCCAGGTCCTCGCTTTGCGAGGCGCCGCTGATGATGCCCAACTGATCGCGTAGCCACTGCACTGCCGAGCCGGTCACCGCGATGGAACCCTCGAGCGCGTAGACCGGCTTGTTGTCGCCGAATTGGTAGCAGACGGTGGTCAACAGCCCGTTTCGCGAGTGAACCAGTTCTTCACCGGTGTTGAGTAGCAAGAAATTTCCGGTGCCGTAGGTGTTCTTGGCTTCGCCGGGGCTTAGGCACACCTGCCCCACCATCGCCGCCTGCTGATCACCGAGGTCCCCGGCGATGGGTACCTCGCCACCGAGCGGCCCCATCTGCGTCGTGAATCCGAAGGGCTCAACGGGTGACGACGCCTTGATCGGCGGAAGCATTTGGCGCGGAATGGAAAAGAACGACAGCAGCTCGTCATCCCAATCCAGGGTCTCCAGGTTCATCAACATGGTGCGACTGGCATTGGTCACGTCGGTGACGTGCACCCCGCCCCGGATCCCGCCGGTGAGGTTCCAGATCACCCAGCTGTCAGGGGTACCGAAGAGGGCATCGCCGTTCTCCGCGTCTCGGCGCACACCCTCGATATTTTCCAGAATCCACTGCAGCTTTCCACCGGAAAAGTAAGTGGCAGGAGGTAATCCAGCCTTCTGCCGTATGACGTCGCCGCGCCCGTCCCGGTCCAGTGCCGACGCGATCTTGTCGGTGCGAGTGTCCTGCCACACGATGGCATTGCAGTAAGGCCTGCCGGAGTGGCGGTTCCACACCAGCGTGGTCTCACGCTGATTGGTCACCCCGACGGCGGCCAGATCCCCGGCCGACAGACTGGTCACATTCAGCGACGTAGCCAGCACCGACCAGGTGCGCTCCCAGATTTCCACCGGGTTGTGTTCCACCCAGCCTGCCCGCGGCAGCAGCTGCTGATGCTCCAGCTGGTGGCGGCCCACCTCCTCGCCCCGGTGGTTGAAGATCATGGCACGCGTGCTGGTCGTGCCCTGGTCGATCGAGGCCACGAAATCAGCCATTGGCGAACTCCTCGGTATGCGACGGCGATTGAGTTACAAGATCATCTGCGGGTAGGAAAGGTTCCACCAAGTACCGGTACAGCGCGGCGCCCAACAAGCCACCGATGAGCGGCCCGATGATGGGCACCCACCAGTACTGTGCACCGTGCTGGTCCAGGAACGCCGTATCAAAACCGGTGAGATAGGAGGCGAGCCGGGGACCGAAGTCGCGTGCCGGGTTGATCGCGTATCCGGCGATGGATCCCCACGCCATGCCTAAACCGACGACCACCCCGCCGATCGCGAGCGGTGTGAGGCTCTCGGGCATGCGGATGTTTCGCCGATCCGAGATGGCAAAGATCAGGAACAGCAAGATGGCGGTGCCGATGACCTGGTCGCGCAGGCCGCCCCACAGACTGACGTCGAGCGCGCCGTTGCCCGGCAGTGTCGAGAAGACGCCCTGCGTCGCGAGGGTGTGTCCGGGATCAACGGCCGACAGCACGCTTCCGTAGTTCCACCGGACCAGCAGCGCCGCCACGAATGCTCCGGCGGTCTGGGCAAGGATGAACGGAGCCACCCGTTTCCATGGGAATCCACGAAAGGCCGCCAGTGCCACCGTAACCGCCGGGTTGAGGTGCGCGCCGGATATCCGTCCGGCGGCGAAGATGCCGAAGGTGACGCCCATGCCCCAGGCCCAGGCGATGGAGTTGTGATTGCCGTAGTCCTCATCCCCCGCGGTGACCACCTGTGCGACGACGCCCACCCCGAACAGGATCAAGATCAGCGTGCCGACGAACTCCGCGGCGAGCTGGCCCATGTTCCGCATATCACCGAATCTAGAGGCGGGCCGCACCAGGCACACCCGGAAACGCCGAACAGACGCTTACTGCACGTGCCTTCTGGCGTTTTCGTGCAGTAAGCGTCTGTTCGCGGAAACTAGCAGTGCGTTACTTCCAGGGCTCGACGCTGTCACGCACCAGGTCGATGCTCCACGGCCCGTCGGTTTCGGCGGTATCGGTGACCGACCAGCCCTTGAGCCGCTGGATGGATCCACCGGTCACCTTGAACACCTGACCTGTCCACGGGTTCTTCTCGGTGCTCAGGTACGCCACCAACGGAGAGATGTTGGCGGGGCTGAACATATCGAACTGGCCCTCGTCGACCGGAGCCGCGAAGATCGCCCCCATACCGGGCGTGGCCAGCGTCAGGCGGGTACGCGCGACCGGCGCGATCGCATTCACCTTGACCCCGTAACGCTCCAGTTCGGCGGCCGCGACGCAGGACAGCGCCGCGATACCCGCCTTGGCGGCACCGTAGTTACCCTGGCCCGGGTTCGGCAGTGTCACACCGGAATCCGACGCCGTGTTCACCACGGTGGCCTTGATATCGGCGCCGGCCTTGGCCTGGTTCTTCCAGTAGACCGCCGCATGGTGCAGCACCGAGAAGTGTCCCTTGAGGTGCACCTGAATGACCGCATCCCACTGGTCCTCTTCAAGACCGGCGATGAAGCCGTCCCGCAGGATGCCCGCGTTGTTCACGACGGCATCCAGCTGACCGAAAGTCTCGACGGCCTGATTCACCAAGTTCGAGGCGCCGGCCCAGGTCGAGATGTTGTCCGTATTCGCAACGGCTTTTCCACCCAGAGCGGTGATCTCATCGACCACTTCCTGCGCGGGCCCGGCGTCCGAACCTGAGCCGTCGTTGGCGCCACCGAGGTCGTTGACCACCACCGACGCACCTTCCCTGGCGAAGAGCAGCGCATGCTCACGACCGATGCCACGTCCGGCACCGGTGATGACCGCGACCCGTCCGTCAAGTTGTCCCATGATGTACTTCCCTCTCCTGATGCGATGACTTAAGCGATTACGGCGTGGCCGTTTTTGATGACGAGGTCCTCGCCGACATTGGTCTCGTACGAGAAGGCGCCTGCGGCACCATTGCTCCAGAAATTGGTGGTGATGTCCTGTCCGGGCAGCACCGGCTTGGCGAACCGGACCGCGAGCTCCTTGAGACGCTCGGTGCGCGAGTCGGCCAGCTCGGTCAGGGCCGCCCACGAAGTAAATGCCATGGTGCACAACCCATGCGCGATGATGCCGGGCAACCCGGCCGCCACCGCGGCATCGTTGTCCAGGTGGATCGGCATCGGGTCGCCAGCGGCCGGCCCGTAGCGGAACGTCTGGTCGTCGTCGACGTGCTGCGTCAGCGTCGCGGTGGGCGAGTTGGCCTTGACCGTCTCGTCCAGGACGAAGTTCGGGCCCAGCTCGCCACGCGTCTCACCCACGTCGTACTTGCGGAAGAAGAACGTCACGTACTGCTCGTTGACCAGATCTCCCGCGGCATCCCGTGTTTCGGCGTATACCGTGCCACGAGTGCCATTCTCCATGCCCTCGTAGCCGGTCATCTTCGACCTGGCCACGAGGGTGTCACCGGGCTTGATGGGCCGGTGGAACTTGAAGAACTGCTCACCGTGCACCACACGCGGGATCAGCTGGTAGGGAACGACACTCATCGTGGTGCCGACAAGCGACTGGAAGATGGGCACGATGGCGAAGACCGGCGCCGCCACCTCGCCCTTGCGGTGCTCCTCGATCGGGTCGTTGGTGGCCTCGGCGTAGGCGATCAACCGGTCCTTGTCGACCTCGATGGTCTCCTCGGCGCCCCACTGATCCAGGCCGTCGTTGTTGAAGGGGTACTTGGTGTCAGCCATTATCTGCCAGCCCCTTTCAGCGATTGGCCGGCTTGTAGGCGGTGATCACGCAGGCACCGCCGAGGCCGAGGTTGTGCTGTAGCGCGACTCCGGTCTTCTCGGACGCACTCGCCACCTGCCGCTTGTCGGCGTCGCCGCGCAGCTGCCAGGTGAGCTCGGCGCACTGCGCCAGACCGGTGGCACCGAGTGGATGCCCCTTGGAGATCAGGCCGCCCGACGGGTTCACCACCCAACGGCCACCGTAGGTGGTGTCGCCGTTGTCGATGAGCTTTCCGCCCTCACCCTCGGCGCACAGACCCAGCGCCTCGTAGGTGATCAGCTCGTTGGCCGAGAAACAGTCGTGCAACTCGACGACGTCCACGTCATCGGCCGAAATCTGCGCCTGCTCATACACTTTCTGCGCCGCGAGCTTGGCCATGTCGAAGCCGACAAGCGTGATCGCCGACTTGGACTCCAGGGTCCCGGGGGTGTCTGTGGTCATCGCCTGGCCCACGATCTCCACGGCGCGATCGCCGAGCCCGTTCTCCTCGACGAACCGCTCGGAGGCCAGGATGGCCGCGCCCGATCCATCGGAGGTCGGTGAGCACTGCAACTTGGTCAGCGGCTCGTAGATCATCTTCGCGTCCAAGATGTCCTGCAGGCTGTATTCCTCTTGGAACTGTGCATAGGGATTGTTCACCGAATGCTTGTGGTTCTTGTAGCCGATCTTGGCGAAGTGCTCGGCGGTGGTGCCGTACTTCTGCATATGCTCACGGCCGGCGGCACCGAACATCCAGGGCGCCGGCGGGAAAGCGAAATCGAACAACCCGGCGAGCGCTTCGATGTGCCGCTGCATCGGCTGCTCGCGGTCGGTGAAGGTGGCACCCAACGAACCGGGCTGCATCTTTTCGAATCCCAGCGCCAGCGTGACATCGGCGAGCCCGCCGCGGATGGCCTGCGCCGCGTTGAACAAGGCCGTCGAGCCCGTCGAACAGTTGTTGTTGACGTTGGTGACCGGGATGCCGGTCATGCCCAGCTCGTACACCGCGCGCTGGCCGGAGGTCGACTCCCCCGCGCAATACCCGACATACGCGGCTTCCACCTTGTCGTAATCGATGCCGGCGTCGGTCAGTGCATTGGTGCCCGACTCCTTGGCCATGGCCGGGTAGTCCCAGCCCTCACGTCGTCCGGGTTTCTCGAATTTCGTCATCCCGACGCCGATGACAAATACCTTCTCGGGGGCCTTACGCGGCATCTTCCAAGCTCCTTTTGCGCACTTCGATGGGGGCTCCGCCAACGTAACATACGTTCCATCCTGAATGTAAGGGTGCGATACAGATGTATCGCCAACGAGCGAAAAGCTGGGCATAACGGACAATGCGCTCGGTGAACACCCGTCAAACGTGCCCGGAACACCCAGGTCGTTTACCTACAGGGTGGTTTGTTTCTGCGTATCGGGCAGCGGTGCGCGTAGCCGCAGTTCCAGCATCTGCTTGGCCCGCAACCAGCGACGGTCACGGGTTTCCTGGGAGGCGGTCAGGCTGCTGACGAGGAGACCGCGAATGATGTCCATGGCCAGCAGGCCCAAGTCACGCCGATCCTTGGGCGAGCCCGGGTCATCGTCGTCGAGCACGTTGAGCGCCGACAGATTGTGCAGCACCATCTTCTCGAACTGATCGAGGTGCACCCGCAGATCAGGCTCGGTCCGCGCCGCGATCAGCAGTTCCACCACCGCGATAAACAACGGCCCCTGATGGATCCGCCACAGCATGTCGAGATACCGCGCGATGGGATCCGCGGACTGATCCATGGCCATCAGCTCTTCGAGCACTGCCTGGGTGCGCTTGAACGCGAGGTGGCGCACCGATTCGGCCATCAATTCCGACTTGGACTGGAAATGATGGATCAACGCGCCGCGGGTGACACCAGCACGACCCGCAATGCGCGAGGTGGTGGTTCCCGAGTACCCGAACTCGACGAGGCAATCGATGGTCGCCTCAAGCAACCGGGCCCGCATCGCCGCCGAACGCTCCTCCTGGGTGCGTCGCGGCGTGGGCATGCCCACATTGCACCACAGTCAAGCGAGACGAAGCGCGGCTATCGGCCGCTGACCTGGTGGAAAATCTGCGCGGCCTGCGCCTCGTACTTGGCGTAGGCGTCGGGGAAAGCCGACCGCTGAACCGCCTGTGCGGCTTGGGCAACGCTCATGTCCTGCCAGCCGGACACCTTCACCAACTGGTCGTAGAACTTGCCGGCAGACCGCGACGGATCCATCAAATCTGCTGTGGCACCCCAGCTTTGGCGCTGCTGGAACGGACCCACTGAGTCATGGTCATGTCCCACACCGTCATTGGCGAGCATCATCGAGTCGGGCACCGAAGAGTTCGCGAGGCTGCGCAGACCCGACTCGGTGAGCGCGGTCGCCAGCGCGATCTGAATCGCCTCGGGAGAGAGCCCGCGGCGCAGGCCTTCCTCGATGATCTTGCGAGCGACTTCCATCTGACCGGCGTCCAGGTTCATGAATACCGACGGACCCGACGGGCGCAGCGAGGGTGCTCCGGTGTTGGAGTAACTGCCGTCGGGCACGCTGTGGCCACCGCCGCCATGGCCGCCGCCGAACCCGCCACCGCCGTGGCCGCCTCCACTGCCTCCACCAAAGCCGCCACCCCCGCTGCCACCACTGAATCCACCGCTGCCGGCCTTCATGGAGGCGGCAGCAGCACCCCCGCCGCTACTGGCGGGCATAAATGCCGCGGGCTGGGTGCTGGCTGAGTTGTGCTCCGCGTCGACGCTCTCCGATGCCTTCCGCAGATCGTTTGACGAGGCGCGATCGGCCTCTTCCAGCGACTTCAGGGCCTGCCGGATCGCGTCGGTCAACCGCCGGGCTTCTGCCTGCAGATCCCGATTGCCCTCGGGGGCGGTGACGGTGCCGTCATCGGCAACGTGCAGGCCCTTGGAGGTGGCCTCGTCCACCAGCGCCATCACCTTGTCGCGCCCCGCGGTGAGCGCGGAATGCCCGCCGCGGACGGCGTCGGCGACATTACTGATCGCGAACGAGAGCCGGTTCGTCGAAGACTGTTCGCTCGATGCCTGGTCGTAGGCGGATTGGAAGGCCTTGCCCTTCCAGAACGACTCGGCCGAGTCCAGATCGCGGACCACCCCGTCGATGGACAGATCCAGGTTCTTGCTGGCGTCCTCGATGGCCTTGGCGGCCGCGTCCAAGTTGGCAACATCCCACCCGCGCAGCTGCGAAATCGTCGGCCTCACAGCCGGACCTCCCCGGCCCTGGCTACCCGCTTGCCGTTGACGGCGTCCTGGCCCGTCAACGCACCCGAGCTGCTCTGCACAAAGTTAGAGATGTTCTCGATGCGGTCGGATGCTCCGCCGCCGGCGCGCTTGAGCGCCGCACTGACCGCACGCAGCACCTCGGCGAACTCGGTGCCGGCCACCGCGTTGGCCGCCGCCTCGAAGTCGACCTCGGGGAATGCGTCCTTCGCGCGTCCTGCCACACGACTCGCCAGCCGTGCCATCTCAGCACCGTTGGCCTTCATGGTGTCGTTCATAGATACCTCCCCAAGGAACCGGTCCTGCGCGCACGTGACGGCGCGGTTCATCGCCGGAATGTGCCTCTGATCAGATACGACGGCACTAGTGCCGATTTGGTTCCATGTTTTTCTACCTTTTTTCGCGCACGTCCGCCGCGGCCGCGTGCGGGCAAACCGCCAGGTCCAACCCCCTGATTGGGGAACAATACGACCCATGGGCGACGAAGTCGCGCGCACCCAGTTCACCGGTGAGCACCGCCGCGCGTATCGCACCAAGGTGCAGAACTGTCTGGACGTATTCGAGACCATGCTCACGGAGTCCGCTTCGACGTCGAGCGGCCCCTGACCGGGATGGAAATCGAGTTCAATCTCGTCGACGGAAATTATCAACCCGCGATGACGAATACCGAAGTCCTCGCCTCGATCGCCGATCCCGCTTTTCAGACCGAGCTGGGCGCCTACAACATCGAGATGAATGTGCCGCCCCGCGCACTCGCCGGCTCGGCGGCCCTCGAACTCGAGGACGACGTGCGTGCCAGTCTCAACGCCGCCGAGCAACGGGCCGGTGAGCGGGGAGCGCACATCGTCATGATCGGCATCCTGCCGACGGTGATGCCCGAAAATCTCGACGGCGCGTGGATGAGCCCGTCCTCCCGATACCGGGCCCTGAACGACGCCGTGTTCACTGCCCGCGGTGAGGACATGCAGATCGACATCACCGGCCCCGAGCGACTGAGCATCAGGTCGCCGTCGATAGCCCCGGAATCGGCGTGCACCAGCATTCAGCTGCATCTGCAGGTGGCCCCCGACGACTTTGCCGCCAACTGGAACGCCGCCCAGCTGCTGGCCGGTCCGCAGCTGGCACTGGCCGCCAACTCACCGTTCTTCTTCGGTAAGTCGTTGTGGGCGGAGACTCGGATCGAGCTCTTCACCCAGTCCACCGACACCCGTCCCCAGGAGCTCAAGGTGCAAGGGGTGCGTCCCCGAGTGTGGTTCGGCGAGCGCTGGATCACCTCGATCTTCGACCTGTTCGAGGAGAACGTCCTGTACTTCCCGTCGCTGCTGCCAGAGATCTCCGACGAGGATCCCGTCGCCGAACTCGCGGCGGGGAGGGCGCCAAGGATGCAGGAGCTGCGCTTGCACAATGGGACCGTCTACCGCTGGAACCGGCCGATCTACGACGTCGTCGACGGCACCCCGCATCTACGCGTGGAGAACCGGGTGCTGCCCGCAGGGCCGACGGTTATCGATGTGATGGCCAACGCCGCGTTCTATTACGGGGCCTTACGGGCGTTGTCCGAAGATGACCGACCGGTGTGGACGAAGATGACTTTTGCTGCGGCACATGACAATTTCCTCGCGGGTGCACAACACGGTGCGACGGCCCGGATCTACTGGCCCGGGGTCGGCGAAATCACCGCCGACGAACTGACCCTGCGACACCTGCTGCCCATGGCCCATGAGGGACTGCGGCGCTGGGATGTAGCGCCGCAGGTGCGTGACCGTTACCTCGGCGTCATCGAGGCGCGGGCAAAGTCCGGGATCAACGGTGCGGCCTGGCAGACCCGAACCGTCGGTGCATTGGAGCGGCGCGGGTTGAATCGGAGGGAAGCACTCACCGAGATGCTCCGAATATATTGCGGGCACATGCATTCCAATGAGCCGGTGCATACCTGGGAGCTGATCTAGCTTGTGGTCGCCTCACCGATATACGTCACCGACGGGCCGACAATGAAACGAACCGCCGCGTAGGCTCCGCCGGCGCCCTTCCAGGTCCCAGATTTGAAGCAGTAGACACTGTCGGAATCTGTGACCGCACACGTAGTGGTATCGCCGGTGCCCGTCCCCTGCACCACCGCTATGTAGTTGTCGCGCGCGATGACTCGTTGTGCAAGTCCCCCGGGGTTGGTGAATCTGGGCTGCTGCGTTTGATCGAAGTGGGGCAATGAATCCCCGTTGAACCAGCCAATCTGATTGGTGCCCGCCGGAGCACCCGGTATCGAGCCGGTGCAACCGAAGCTGCCGTCTGCCCAGATGCCACAGTTCAGCCCGGCGGGTGTACTGAACCAGAAATCGTCGTCATTGGGCGAAAGCCTGTAACTCTCGAAGTCGACCTTGGCGTAGCGGCTGATATCCGGGTACGGACTCTTGGCCGGTTCAGCGTTGGCCGAAACGGGTACTCCCAGCAGTCCACCGACTGCGAGCGCGCCAGCCGCTAAAGCGATCGGTTTACGCATTTCAACCCCCACATTCATGATGTTGCTATCAGCACTACGGCGCAGTATACGAGGACAAAGGATCATTGCGAGATTCAGCTTGTGCGGCTGCATAGCGCCTGCGCCACCAGCTCCAGTTCCTCATCCGTGCCATCGACATGCGGGCTGATCCGCAGCACCGGCTTGGTCATCTCGAACGGTGCCCGGATCGTCTCCGCCCCCGTCGTGACGATCGCGTGTTCCTCGATGAGACGCGCCCGCACCGCGATGACGTCGACGTCGACAACCGGCTCCAGTGTCGTGATGGCGCTGGGCTCGTCCACAGATTCCACAACCCGCCAATCCTTGAGATCCCCCAGGATCTTTCGGGCCGATCGCCCACGTTCTGCCAGCGCGGCCTGCACCTGTGCGGGGCCAGCCGCCAGATGCTCGCCCACCGCGACCGACAGACCTACCCAGCCCGCGACGTGTGCCTCGACGTGCCCTGCCCACTGCGGAATCACATGCGCAAGAGCAGGATTGATGGCAAGCACACCCACACCGCGCGGTCCGGCCAACCATTTGCGTGAGGGTGCGTACATCGCATCGGCGCCATGGGTGCAGTCGATATGCCCCAGGGCCTGTGCAGCATCCACGACGACCGGAACCCCGGCTGCGCGCGCCAACTCCACCACCTGGGCGGCCGGTTGCACGGTGCCGCGGTGGCTGCCAACAACGGTGAAGTGCACCAGGTCGACCTTCTCGCGGCGCAGGAACGCCTCAATCCCGTCAACATCGGCGCGGCCGTCACCGTCGACCGGCAGCCACACCGGAGTAAATCCGAAGTGGTGCATGATCATCAGGTTCGGCCCGAATTCGCCTGGCAGGCAGGCGATAGTGCGTCCGGCGTGGGCGGGCCATCCCTGCAGAAACGTGCGTAGTGCATCTGCCGCGCCGGTGGTGAACTGCACCTGCGCCTCGGCCATGCCCGTCAGCTGACGCACCGCGGCACGTCCCGCATCCAGAACCGGTGTCGCCGCCTCCTGGGCGACGTACCCGCCGATCTGCGCCTCGTGCTCGGCATGCTGAGCCACCGCCCGGATGGTCTCGACACTCTGGCGCGAACAGGCGGCCGAATCCAGATGCGCACCCAGTACCGGCGGCCGGGCCTGCCGCCACTGGTCGCGCAGACTCATTCCTTCACCGCAAGTGACAGCCCGAAGTCGTTGGAATCGTCAGTCCACCAATGGGTCTGGTGCAGACCAGCAGCGGCCAGCTCACGCGCTACACCCTCACGCCGGAACTTACAGGACACCTCGGTCAGCATCATCTCCCCCGACCCGAATTCGACCGTCAGATCCAGAGCCTCGATGGTAACTCGCTGATCACGCACCGACCGCAACCACATCTCCATGCGTTCCTCGTCGCCGTTCCACTGCGCGACGTGCTCGAATCCGTCCAGCTCAAAATCGGCGTCCAGCTCACGGTTGATCACCGCCAGCACGTTGCGGTTGAAGGCTGCGGTCACCCCGGCGCTGTCGTCGTAGGCGCGCACCAGGCGTTCAGTGTCCTTGACTAAATCCGTTCCCAGTAACAGCATTTCACCAGATTCAAGCGTCGCGGCGACATCTGCCAGGAACTGCGCACGCGGCTGCGTGGTCAGGTTCCCGATCGTGGACCCGAGGAAAGCCACCAGACGCCGCCCCTCGCGCGGAATGCGCCCGAGGTCCTTCTCGAAGTCGCCACACACCGCACGCACACGCATCCCCGGATACTCGGTGACCAGCGCGTCCCCCGCGGCGCGCAGCACCCCGGAATCCACATCGAAGGGAATGAATGTGCTGGGGTTCAACGCATCTAGCAGCATCCGCGTCTTCTCGGAAGTGCCACTGCCCAGCTCCACCAGGGTGTCGGCATCGGAAGCCGCCGCGATGTCGACGGCGTGCGCGCGCAGCAACCCCGCCTCGGTGCGCGTTGGATAGTACTCCGGAAGCCGGGTGATCTCATCGAACAGATCGCTACCCACCTCATCGTAAAACCATTTGGGAGGGAGCGATTTCGCGTCTGCGGTCAGCCCCTGCAGCACGTCACGCCGTAGAGCCTGCGCCGCCGCACCAGACGCCAAGTGATTCTCCAGAGTCATCGTCATAGTGACGCCACCTCCACCTTCCCATCGCGTACCCGTACCAATCGCCGGTCCGGGATGTCGACCCAGGACGGGTCGTCGTCGTACGGTTCACTCGCCACCACCACACCGTCGGCGGCCTCCAGAATTGACAGCGTGTCGCCCCACGTCGTGGCGATCAATTCGTTTCCATTGGCCACCAAGACGTTCAGTCGAGCACCCGGGTCTGCGGCTCCCACCTGCCGCACCGTCTCACCCAGGTTCTCCGGGCCCGACGCGAATACCCGTGCCGCGAGAATCGCACTGTCCACTATCGATTCGGCACCGGACACCGCACCTACCGCACCGCGATCGACGATCCCGTTGTGCGACAACAACCACGTCCCGTCCGTGAACGGCGCGGCCGCCGACTCATCGATGGGCATCCCCACACTGGCGGAGCGGACGGCCGCCACTACGCAACCGCTGCGCAGCACCGGAGCCACCGAGGCGAAGGATGCGTCACCCCACAGAGGCCGCGCGCTGCGCCACCTACGCGGTGCCCCGTCGGCGAAGAATCCGGCGCCCCATCCGTCAGCATTCACCAGACCGTGTTTTTGCCGGCGTGGCGAATATGACTGCACCAGAAGACCATGCGGTGGCTCGAGCATCAACGAGGACAACGACCTCGGCTCACCGAGCCAGCCCAGATGACGACACATGCTAGATGTCCCAGGCCAGACGAACGCCGCTGAAGATCTGGCGCCGAATCGGGTGATCCCAATTCCGGAAGCTGGGTCGCATGATCGACGGGGACACCGCCCATGACCCGCCGCGCAGTACCCGATAATCGCCGGCCCCAGAACCTTCGAAGAACGGTTCGCTGTACTGCTGGTAGATCATCGGCGTGAAACCGGGCCACGGCCGGAGCGGGGATGCGGTCCACTCCCACACATCGCCGAGCATCTGCTCGGCCCCGTAGGCCGACGCCGACTCCGGGTAGGCCCCCACCGGCGCCGGTCCGAGGGCGCCGCCACCGAGGTTGGCCAGATCACTGCTCGGAGCCTGCCCTCCCCACGGAAAACGCCGCCGCGCAGCGATTTCCGGATCCCAGACGCAGGCCTTCTCCCATTCGGCCTCGGTCGGCAGTCGCGCACCTGCCCAGGCCGCGTAGGCCTGCGCCTCGTGAAAGGTGACGTGCTGTACCGGCTCCTCGGGCATGATCTCCAGTTCGCGCCCAAACCGAGTGAGGGTGCCGCCGTCGTTCCAAAACTTGGGGGCCGTCAGATCCTCTGCACACCGGTACGCCCACCCGATCTCGGTCCAGAATTCCTGACACCGGTATCCACCGTCAGCGATGAATGCCGACCACTCGGCATTGGTTACCGGAACAGTCCCGATCCGGAATCCCTTGAGATGCACCGTATGTGCTGGCCGTTCGTTGTCGAGCGAGTACGGCTCGTCGATCGCGTCGACGCCCATCACGAACGGTCCCTCCGGCACCAGCACCGAGGTTCCTGCCACACCTGCCCGTCCGGGCGGCAGCGAGTCGGCCTGCTCCAGCAGGGCGGCCCCGCGGCGAATCGACAAGGCCTGCAACATGGTTTCATCATGCTGATGCTCATGGCTCAGCACCATGGAGTACGCGAATTCGTCCGCGCGGGCCGAACCATCGGAGGGCAGCGCCTCCAGCCGATCCAAGACTCGTCCGCGTACCTCGTGACAGAACGACCGCGCCTGCGCCGGGGACAGCAGCGGCAGCTGCACCCTGCTGGCCCGGGTGTGGCGGAACGCGTCGTACAGGGACTCGATCTCTCCGGGCAGCATCCCGGGCCGGCGCGGATCTCCATCACGCAGCAGCCACAGCTCTTCCTGCTGTCCGATATGCGCCAGGTCCCACACCAGTGGACTCATCAGCGGGTCGTACTGACGGTGCAGCTCGGCGTCGTCATGATCGGTGATCGTCAGCGTGCGTACCCGCGCGGCCTCAAGACCGCGCGCCAACTCTTCGCGGCTCATTGCGACGCTCCCGAAAAAGCCCTCTCCACACCGTATTCCGCGACATTGTCCGTGAAATCGTCTGCCGGACATCGGCCTTGCTCAACGCGCTCCAGCAGGAATTCCATATCCGAAGCCAACTCCGGGGGCGCCACCGCGCAGGCCGCGGACACCAGCCGATGCCCGGCCGCAAGCAAGTCAGGATCCTCCACACCGATGCGTATCGCCGCGTCCCACGCCTCACCCACCGGTTCGACGGCCTCCGCGGCAATGTCGGAGACCCGCGGATGATCGAGCGCGGCGACCGCCGTGAAGGCCAGCGCAGGCCACCACCAATCCGGTGCCGCGTCCAGATACCGCAGCTCCAACCAGCGGCGCGGCCGCACCGGAGGAAACAGGGTGGTCAGGTGATAGTCGAGGTCTTCGGTCGTCGGAGCCCGCCCGCCTAGCGGCACGGTCCCGTCGACCCAGGATTGGAAGGGCACATGGGTGACAACCGCGTCTGCGCCGTCCTTGTTTCGCACCAACATGACGGGCGCTCGCAGGGCATATCTGGCCCAGGACTCGGCCGGATCGGCGCCGACCTGGACAGGAGCGCAGCGCTGCGGGTCCAGGTTGTCCCAGATCCACTGTCGAGTGTTTCGCCGACCCGTACGACGACCCGCGAGCATCGGTGAGGACGCCGACAGTGCCGCCATCGTGGGGCCGATCCGTTGCGCCAACACAAGCCTGTCCCGCCACTGGCGTGGGGTCCCGGATTGCACATTGACCTGCAATGACGCCGTGCAGGTCATCATCTGCAGCGCGGTTTCGCCGTATCCTGCGGCGCCGAAATGGCTGGCCATCGCCGCGTATCGGGCCCCGGGATTGACGCGCTCGGGCGTGCGCAGCGGGTCGGTGCCCAGGCTGGCGAGCGCGATCCCCGCGTCACGATAGGTCGAGGTCAGGATCTCGTGATCGGCCCGCATCGAGGAGATAGCGGACCACACATCGGCATGCGGAGGGCCGGAGAGTTCGACGGCACCGCCCGGTTCGAACGTAATCGCGCTGGATCCGGGCAGGTCAGGAACCGAGTCAGCGACTTCATGGAGGCGGTTCCAGGTGACTCGGCGGTACGGAGCCGTCAGCTCGACGGTATGAGATTCCAGCTCCAGCCCAACCGCGCCGACATGTGCATCGGCGAAGGCCTGCCGAGCAATGTGCTCGGCAGCCTCGTCCGCGTTCGACAGCGTTCCCACTGTCGCCGTGGTGGCCATCTCTCCAATGTTCCATAGGCCACCGACAAGTAGCGCTACTTCGGCTGGAGGCGGGCTCCACCGTCGATGCGAATTGTCTCGGCGTTCATGTAGCTGTTGGTGACAAGCTCCAGGGCCAGCGAGGCAAATTCTTCGGGGTTACCCAGGCGCTGCGGGTACAGCACGTTCGGCGCCAGACGGTCCTTGAACTGTTGCGCGGACTCGCCCTCACCGTAGATCGGGGTGTCGATCAGACCCGGCGCGATGGTGTTCACCCGGATGCCGACGACCGACAGATCGCGCGCGATCGGAAGAGTCATGCCGACGATGCCGCCCTTGGACGCCGAGTAGGCAGCCTGCCCGATCTGGCCGTCGAAGGCCGCGACGGATGCGGTGTTGACGATGGCGCCACGCTCACCGAACTCGTCGACCGGCTCTTCCTGGCTGATCGCGGTGGCCGCGAGACGGATGAGGTTGAACGAGCCGATCAGGTTGATGCTGATGACCTTGGAGAAGATGTCCAGCGAGTGCGCCGAGGCGTACTGGCCGTCCTTGCCGATGGTGCGACCGGGCCAGCCGACGCCCGCGCAGTTGATGAGCACGCGCACCGGGCCGAGCTCCTTGGCTGCGTCGACGGCAGCGATACCGTCGGCCTCGCTGGTGACATCGGTGTGCACGAAAGCACCACCGAGTTCCTTGGCCAGAGCCTCACCCTTTTCGTCCTGGACGTCGGCGATGACGACCTTTGCACCCTGTGTAGCGAGCAGGCGAGCAGTTGCGGCGCCAAGACCCGAGGCACCACCCGTGACGATTGCAGACACACCATTGATATCCATGAGCCGCACCATAACCGATCGGTTGGTTGGGAGATCGAGGCCCCATAGGCTTCGTATCCGTGACCAACGACCGACTCGCCATCCACGATCTCGTCGCCCGGTATGCCCGTGCTGCCGACCGCCGTGACGTCGATGGGCTCGTCGCGCTGTTCTCCGTAGACGCCCAGCTGGTGCGCCCGCCTGCCCTGCTGCGCAAGGGTGATTCGGCCGTCCTGAAGGGTCGCGAGGCCATCGCGGGTTCGATTGTCGCGGCACTCACGCCGCTGCACGCGACGTATCACCTCATCGGGCAGCACACGGCAACCGTCGACGGCGACATCGCGACAGGGGAGGTCTACTGCATGGCACACCACATCTACCTTCGCGGCGACGAGTACCGCGATAACACGATGGCGGTGCGATACCTCGACGACTACGAGCGCGAACCCGCGGGCTGGGTCTTCACCCGCCGCGAACCCATCGTGGTGTTCAGCGAGGACCGGCCAGTTCGAGTCGGCTAGCGCACTGCGCCATCTCGTCAAGCACTGCCTCCAGGGTGATGGCGCGCCGCGACGCCGAGAGCAACATCCGGCCCGCACCCGCTTGAGCCGCCTGATCCAGCGCCGCGTGGTCGACCCGGTGCAGACCATGCCCGAGCACAAGGTCGATGCCTGCGGGATCCCGGCCGGCATCGACTGCCGCGGCCCGCATGACGCTCACTGCAGCCGTCAGATCCTCCCCGACCAGACCGAGTGGCTGAAATCCGTTCCCCAGCCGTCCCGCCCGTCGCGCCGCGGCCTTGCTGTGCCCGCCCACATACAACGGAACACCCTGTGGCTGAACAGGCTTGGGGTAGGAATATGCGTCCTGGAACCGATAGAACTCACCGTCGTACGCTGCGGGACCGTCGGTGGACCACAACGCCCGCATCACGGCGATGGCCTCATCGGTAGCGCGACCACGACGATCGAAATCGCCGCCGCAGGCCTCTATCTCCTCGCGCATCCATCCGACACCCAGACAGATCCGCAGCCTCCCACGACTGAGCCGGTCCACGGTGGCCAGGCGTTTGGCCAGCACCACAGGATGGTGGTCGGGGAGCACCAGTACGCCGGTGGACAGCCCCAACGTCGTGGTGGCGGCCGCAACGAAGGACAGCAGCTCAAGTGGGTCGGGGATGTCGACGGCGTCGGGCAGGTGGGACTGCCCGGTGGGCGAGTAGGGATACGTGCTCTGCGTGTTTCCTATGACGACCGCGTGCTCCACTACCGAGATCTCACTGAATCCCAGCTGCTCTGCGGCATGCGCGAATTCGAGGATCTTGTCGGGCTCCGCGGTGATTCCGAGCTCCACTGGAGCGACGACACCGATCTTCACAAGCAGCCTCCTGACATCACCTGTCACCATAGGATCTCGCGAATGAGCCTGATCACCGACCTCCGGTCGACGTCCCGTTTGGGCGTCATGGTGGCGGTGACCGCCGCCGCGGTGGGGGTCATCTACGGCTACGACTCCTCCAATATCGCGGGAGCGTTGCTGTTCCTCACCGACGATCTGCACCTTTCCACCCACGACCAGCAGGTGGTCGCCACCGCGGTGGTCATCGGAGAGATCTTTGGCGCACTCATCGGTGGGCCACTGTCCAACAAGATCGGCCGAAAGCGGTCAATGGTTTTGGTGGTAGCGACGTTTGGCATCTTCTCACTGCTGTCCGCGCTGGCCGTCGACTTGAACACTCTTGTCGCCGCCCGATTTCTCCTCGGTGTGACGGTAGGTGTCTCGGTCGTGGTGGTTCCGGTGTTCGTCGCGGAGTCCTCGCCCACCAAGATCCGCGGCTCGATGCTGGTGCTCTACCAGCTGGCCTGCGTGACGGGGATCATCGCTGGTTATCTCATCGCCTGGGCGTTGGCGTCGACCGGCAGCTGGCGCCTGATGCTGGGCCTGGCCGCCGTGCCGGCCGCACTGGTGCTGATCGCCTTACTGCGGCTCCCCGATACCGCGCGCTGGTACATGATGCGTGGTGACCATGCACGAGCACGCGAGGTGCTGAGCATGGTGGATCCGCACATCGACGTCGACCACGAGCTTGAGGAGATCGCCGAGGCGCTGCACACCGAAGGCGGAAGCTCGGTGCTGGCGCGATTGCGGGAAATGGTCACTCCGCCATACCGCAGAGCGACCTTTTTCGTTGTCGGCCTTGGGTTCTTCATCCAGATCACGGGTATCAACGCGGTCGTATACTACGGGCCCCGGATCTTCGAGGCCATGGGCATGTCGGGATACTTCGCCAAGCTCGGCCTGCCGGCGCTCGTCCAGGTGGCGGCACTGTTGGCGGTGTTCGTGTCGATGTCGAGCATTGACCGGATGGGCCGGCGGCCCATCCTCATGATCGGCATCGGCATCATGATCGTCGCCGACGCACTACTGGTGGGCGTATTCGCGGTAGGCGGATCATCATTCGGTGGGGTGCTGACGGTCCTCGGATTCCTGGGGATCGTGCTCATCGCGGTGGGGTTCACCTTCGGATTCGGGTCGTTGGTGTGGGTGTACGCCGGCGAAAGCTTTCCCGCGAGGCTGCGCTCTTACGGGGCCAGCGCCATGCTGACATCCGACCTGGTGGCCAACGCCGTTGTCTCCATGTACTTCCTCACTCTGTTGACCACACTCGGCGGTGTAGCGGCCTTCGGAGTCTTCGGGGTGCTCGCGGTGGCAGCTCTGGTGTTTGTGTATCTCTTGGCGCCGGAAACCAAGGGGCGCAACCTTGAAGAGATTCGGCACTTCTGGGAAAGCGGAGGCAAGTGGCCCGAGACGTGATAGTTGGGATCGACATCGGCGGGTCCAAGACCCGCGCGGTGGCCGTCGCGGAGGGCACGGTGATCGGTGACGGATTGGGCGGCAGCGCAAACCTGCAATCTGTCACCGAGGAACAGGCGAAAAACGTTTTCGCTGAAATCTTTTCCACGTTCGGCGGCGACGATGTCACTCGAGTGAGTGCCGGATCCGCCGGTGTGGACACCGCGGAGGGCGCCCAAGCCCTGGTCCGGCTGCTGCGACCGTATGCGCCCCGGGCCGAGATCACCGCGGTGCACGACACCCAGTTGGTGCTGGCGGCGGGAGGTTTGTCGGCGGGTATCGCGGTGATTTCCGGCACCGGGTCCGTGGCCTGGGGGAAGCGTGCCGACGGCGCCACGGCGCGCGTCGGTGGTTGGGGGTATCTACTCGGAGACGACGGCAGTGGCTACGGCGTTTCACGATCCGCTGTGCGGCATGCCCTCTCACTCTCCGATAGAGGAGACCCGCCGGACGCGCTATCCCAGAAGTTCGCCTCCGAATGCGGTGTCACCGAACCCGCGCAGCTGCTCGACCATTTCTACGCCCACTCCGAGCGGCGGTACTGGGCCACGATGGCGAGGTTGGTTTTCGACCTCGCCGCCACCGGAGACGAGGCCGCTCAGGTGATCACCAGGCAAACAGCCATCGACTTGGCCGCCTTGATCGAGGGTGTCTGCTTACGATTGGGCCCAGGGCTGCCGGTGGTGCTCGGCGGCGGTCTGTTGGTCAACCAACCGGGCCTTGTCGCCGATATCATCGAACACACACGGACCACCGGGGTTTCGGATATTGCTGTGCTGCAACGTGAACCGGTATTCGGAGCATTGGCCCTGGCCGGGGTCGACGTCGAAGGATTGGAGAAGGCATGACCGCCGGGACGCATATGGCTGACGAGATCCGTCAACAGCCCACCGTATGGGGGAGGCTCCTTTCGGACGGCCGGTCGGCGATCTCGGAGGTAGCGGCGAAGATCGCCGAATACCAGCCTCGCTTCGTACTCTTCGTCGCGCGCGGGACCAGTGACCACGCCGCGTTGTACGGCAAGTACCTCACCGAGATCATCTGGCAGGTTCCCGCCGGGCTGGCCTCGCCGTCGACCATGACGACCTACGGTGCGCGGCCCGATCTTGCGGGCGTGCTGGTCATCGGGGTCAGCCAGTCCGGGGGCTCGCCCGACCTGGTGCAGACGCTCACGGTCGCACGCCAGCAGGGCGCGCTCACGGTGGCCGTGACCAATGCCGCGCGGTCTCCGCTGGCGACTGCCGCCGAGCACCACGTGGACATACTGGCCGGACCCGAACTCGCCGTCGCCGCTACCAAGTCGTACACCGCGCAGCTTCTGGCGCTGTACCTACTACTCACCGACGTGGCGGGTCGCGACAACACGGCGGCCAGCCTGCTCCCGGAACGCGGTGAAGAGATCCTGCACAGCGCCGTCGTGCAGCAGCTGGCCACCCGCTACCGATTCGCCTCGCGGTTGGTCACCACCGGGCGCGGCTACTCCTATCCGACGGCGCGTGAGGCCGCCCTCAAACTGATGGAAACGAGTTATCTTTCGGCTCAGGCGTTCTCGGGAGCCGACCTGCTACACGGCCCACTGGCGATGGTCGACCCCCAGGTGCCGGTGATCGCCATCGTGCCCCATGGCGTCGGTGGCCGGGCCATGAACGATGTGCTGCATCGACTGGCCGGGCGTGGGGCCGACGTGTGTAGCATCGGGTCGGCGGACGCGGTCGCGGCGACGGGGCTGGGCGTGACCCTGGAGCCCACCCTCGAAGAGCTTTCGCCGATGCTGGCCATTATTCCGCTACAGCTCCTGGCCATGCAGTTGGCGATCGGGCGCGGTGAAAACCCCGATGTGCCACGAGGTCTGTCCAAGGTGACCGAGACATTGTGAAGTGCCAGTGACCGCTTCCGGGTTTTTCGACATGCACGTGCACGGCGGCGGCGGTGCCTCATTCGGCGACGACGTCGAGGCGAATCGGATTGCCGCCGCGTGGCATCGGTCCCACGGCACCGACGGCATGCTGGCCAGTGTGGTGACCCTCGCCCCCGATGACATGCTCAATGCCGTGCGTGTGCTGGCCGATATGGCCGGCGCCCAGGGCATCTCCGGCATTCACCTCGAAGGCCCCTGGCTTTCACCGCGATACGCCGGTGCTCACGATCCACGACTGCTGCGCGACCCTGACCTCGCCGAGCTCGAGCGGCTGCTGGACGCCGGTGCCGGGCATATCAGGATGGTCACCATCGCACCCGAACTTCCTGGCGCGATGCCGGCCATCGAGCTGCTTACCGCACGGGGCGTGGTGGCCGCGGTGGGGCATACCGATGCCACGTACGCGCAGACCCTGCAGGCCATTTCGGCTGGGGCGACCGTCGCTACCCATCTCTTCAACGCCATGAGGCCGATCCATCATCGTGAACCCGGCCCCATCCCGGCACTCCTGGAGAGCCCGGCGGTGACCATCGAACTTATCGCAGACGGCGTGCACATCCACCCCGCGATCTACCGCATGGTGCTGGCGGCCGTCGGCCCCGATCGGATCGCACTGGTCACCGACGCGATGTGTGCGGCCGGAATGCCGGATGGCGCTTATCAGTTGGGTCACCTACCGGTCACCGTCACTTCCGGTGAGGCACGACTGACCGATGGCACGATTGCCGGCAGCACCGCGAGCATGGCCGACCTGTACGAGTTCGCGGCGACTCAAGCGGACGCCGAGATCGCCGCCCTACAAACGTCGGTCAATCCCCGACGCGCGGTAGGTTTCTAGGCCTGCCAGATCCGCGGACCGACGATCTTCATCAAATCAAAGGCACGCTCACCATTGCTCTTGGAAACCGTTGAGCACGTGCGTATATCAATCGCTACGTTGCGTTCTCCGAGAAGCACGTGCTGGCACGACGCATACGCAGCATCATTGCGTGAGTAACCCACGGCAATGACGTTGTCGACCTGCGTCACACGCCGGATCTCCGCGGTGGAGGCGAGAGTGGAACCATCGATCGCCAGTTCGGAGACGTTGACGGCCTGGTTCTCGCATTTGCGCCAGCGGTCGGCCTCGCTGAGGGTGAAATCGCGGGCCTCATCATCGGTGCTGAAGACCGCCACGCTCTGATCGACCAAGGTGAACCAGCCGGGGTGATCCCACAGCGCCTGAGAATGCGCCGCCACATAGGGGGCACGGTCGTAACTTGCCACGGAAGCCATCACAACGCTTCCGCAGTCCGAACGATCGGTATCCAACGAGAACGTGGCGCTCTGCCGCTGCACGTTGGGCAGCGCCACACCCATCACGCGTTCGGCCTGCGGCTGGCTGAGCATCAGGCCGTCGATCGCCGACGGCGGCACGGTGGATGCAGGTTCGGCGAACGCGACGGCGGGATACACGGCGACGATCGCCACCACCACCATCCATGCTCCCACTACCGATCGCATGTGCGTCCCCCCTCGGCTCGGCCCCAATTGTTGTGTATTGAACTCTAGGACGCGGTGCGGCGCAGCTCGTTGGCCAGCTCGGCGGCATCCGGTGGTTGCGCGCCGGGTCGGGTGCAGGTGAGCGCCGATGCCACCGCTGCCCGGCGCAATGCCTCGGGCAGATCGAGTCGGCGCTGATAGAACCCATCGAGAAAGGTCCCGGTGTAGGTGTCACCGGCACCGACGGTGTCGATAACGGTCACCTTGTGAGCCGGGATGCGCAGCGGCGATGAGTCGCCCCGGCGGAAGGCCAGCGATCCCGCCTGCCCACAGGTGATCAACGCGATCTCGATACGTTGATAGTTCTCGAACCAGTGGTCCACCACGGTCTCGATCGACGTGCCCGGATACAGGAAGGCAAGGTCGTCGGTGCTGGCCCGCGCGACTTCCGCAATGGACAACCACGGTGCAATGCGCTCGGCATAGGTCTGTCGGTCGGCGATCAGCGTCGGTCGCACATTCACATCGAAGGTGAGCGGAGTGTCCGGATAGTGTTCGGCGATCCAGGCCCGTAGCGCCTCGCGCGCCGGCCAGAGGACGCTGGCGATCGAACCCGCCCAGATTGCCGCCGGAGGACGCACCGGCTCAGGAAATGACTGTGGCACAACATCGTTAGCTGTTCCCCGCCAGTAGAACTGATACTGGGCGACGCCGCGCTCGTCGATGTCCGCGACGGCCAGGGTGGTGGGCACGTCCTGGTGCATCACCAGCGACTCGTCGACACCCGCCCTGGCCAGGGTTTCGACGCATTGGCGCCCGAAGGCGTCGCGAGATACCTGCGTGAGAAGAGCGGTCCGCGTGCCGAGCTTGGCCGCCGTGATCGCGGTGTTGTACGGACCTCCGCCCGGCACCGATCGCCAGAGCCCATCGCCAGCCGATAGCACGTCAACCAAAGTCTCGCCGCAGACGATGAGACCGTCGGTGTCAGGCACGCATCGAGGCTACCCGAGACCGGTTTTATCGCAGCACCTTTCGGTGGCGTTCGCAGCAAAACTCACTGGCCCGCTTCGGCACCGAAGGTCTACGCTGCCACGTATGTCACAGTCCCGAATCGATGATGTGGTCGCCGGCGCACTGACGTGGACAGAGGTCGACCTCGTCGACATCGACGATTCCTCTGCCCGGCCTTTGCGGGATGCTTTGGAGGAGTTCGGGATCAGGGTGCACTATCACCCCATCGGGCAGTCCCGTCACATTGTCGCGGCGCTGGGAAGTGCCCGGCAGATCGCGCCCTTTGTGATCCTGGGCTGCCACGGCGACGAGGGCCGGATCTTGCTCCCCGAGCTTGGCGAACCGATAGCTTCCGAACAACCGTTCACCGGACTGCTGGGGCCCGACGAGGTACGCCGGCACCTGCAGCTCAACGGAAGTTTCGTGGTATCCATCGGGTGCGAAACGGGGAGTCCAGAACTCGCGGATGCGTTCCTGGATGCCGGCGCGGGCGGCTACTTCGCGCCACAAGAAGCACCCGACGGGCATGCCGCATTTCTTGTCGCGGTGCTGTTCTTCTACGAGCTGACCGCAGGCAAGACCGTGGTCGAGGCCGCGGAGCGCGCACGTGGATACGACGGCGCGACAAGTATGTGGCGGCTGTGGCCCCGCTAGGCGAGTAGCCACCACCCCTGCCCGGCCCACTCGGGGTGTTGACACTCGCGCTCATATATTGTTCTATGCGAATGTATGCATCAATAGAGAGGATGTCCGTGGTCGTGGCAGCGCTCGCCCTGTACCTGGTCTTCATCGCGGCAGGGCTTGGCTGGAAGAGCTATCGCCAGTGGCGCGCGACCGGGTCCACCGGGTTCCGCGGATTCCACGGCAGCCCGGGTTCACGTGAATGGCTTGCGGGCACAGGATTCATCGCCGCGATAGCTGTCACACTGCTCGCACCCATCCTGCAGTTGACCGGACTGGTCAGCCCCCTCGCCGCCCTTGACAACCGGCCGGTCCATATAGCCGGAATCGCCCTAGCGGTGACGGGAATCGTCGCGATGATCGGTGCGCAACAAACGATGGGCGAATCCTGGCGGGTGGGCGTCGACACCCGGGAGACCACCACACTGGTGAGCACCGGCGTGTTCGGCCGGGTACGCAATCCGATCTTCACCGCAATGCTGACGTTCGCCGCAGGGTCGGCGCTGATGACGCCGAACCCCTTGGCTCTCAGTGGCTTTGCCCTACTCGTCGCATCCATCGAGCTGCAGGTGCGCGCCGTCGAGGAGCCCTACCTGCTCGCGGCGCACGGCGCGATCTATCGCGAATACGGAACCCGGGTCGGGCGTTTCGTGCCCGGAATCGGCAGGTTCAACGCCCGGGGTTGATGAGACCACCACCGCGCGTGGTGGCCAGTTCGTAGGCCGATTCCGCATGCTCGGCGTCGTCGAGACCGTCGGACTCGTGTTGCGGGTGCGATCGGATGCCCAGAGAATGCCGCAAGCTCATCCCGATGAGCCCGGTCACCACCACCGAGTAGACCAGCACCGTGACGACGGCGACAAGTTGCAACCAGAACTGGTGCAGCCCACCGCCGTACAGGAGCCCGTTGACGCCCGCCGGCGCCGCGGCACTGCCGACCACACCGATCATCAACGTGCCGACCACGCCACCAACCAGGTGCACACCCACAACGTCGAGCGAATCGTCATATCCCAGGCGGTATTTCAGCTCAATGGCAAGGGAGCTGACCGCACCGGTGACGGCGCCGATGATCAGCGCGCCAATCGGGGTAACCGCCGCACACGAGGGCGTGATGGCCACCAGGCCCGCTACGACGCCCGAGGCCGCGCCGAATGAGGTCGGCTTGCCATGCCGGATCTTTTCCACCAGCAGCCAGCTCGCCATCGATATCGCGCCCGCACCAAGGGTATTGGCGATGACCAGGGCGGCGGTGCCGTCGGCGGCCAACGCCGATCCGGCATTGAAACCGAACCAGCCGAACCACAACAGTCCGGCGCCCAGCATGACGGCAGGCAGGTTATGCGGGCGCATCGGCTCGCGCGGCCATCCGCGCCGCTTACCGAGGACCACGGCCAGCGCCAAACCGGCGGCACCCGAGTTGATCTCCACGGCGGTACCGCCGGCGAAGTCCAGGACGCCCAGGTTCGCGAGCCATCCGCTCTTGTCGGCGGTGGCGCCTTCCACCGCGAACACCCAGTGCGCGACCGGGAAGTACACCAGAGTCGCCCACAGTCCCGTGAAGGCGATCCACGGGAGGAAGCGCATACGGTCGGCCACCGCGCCCGCGATGAGTGCCACGGTCACCATGGCGAACCCGGCCTGGAACATCACGAACACCAGTGCCGGGATGTTCGTCGGCCCCCACAGCGGCACCGAGGACGCCTTGTAGTCGCCCTCGAACAGGTGCTGCAACCCCGCGAACTGGAAGGGATCGCCGAGCAGGCCGCCACCGATGTCGGTGCCGAACGCCATCGAGTAGCCAAAGGCCACCCAGAGCACCCACACCACGGCGACGGCCGAGAAGCACATCATCATCATGTTGAGGACGCTCTTGGCGCGCACCATGCCGCCGTAGAAGTAGGCCAGCGCCGGGGTCATCAGCAGCACCAGTGCGGCACTCGTCAGCACCCAGGCCGTATTGGCCGCGTCCGGCACTCCCATATGCGGAAACATGCGCTGGCTACTCCCGGCTCGTGCGATTAGGTCAGCGTGAGTGTAGGGAAGTCGCTATCCGCGTGCGCAGGACCTCATCTAAACTAGAACACGTTCCAGTTTTTCGACGCGCCCGATCACCCCTACAGGAGCGACAATGCATACCCCTATCTGCGACGAACTCGGCATCGAGTTCCCTATTTTCGCCTTCACCCACTGTCGCGACGTCGTGGTCGCGGTGAGCAAGGCCGGCGGCTTCGGCGTGCTGGGTGCCGTCGGATTCACCCCTGAGCAGCTCGAGATCGAGCTCAACTGGATCGACGAGCACATCGGTGACCACTCCTACGGTGTCGACATCGTCATCCCCAACAAGTACGAGGGCATGGACGCCAATATGTCGGCCGACGAGCTGACCACGATGCTCCAGTCGATGGTTCCGCAGGAGCACCTGGACTTCGGCCGTAAGCTGCTGGCCGACCACGGTGTGCCCGTCGAGGAAGGCAACGACAACGCCCTGCAGCTGCTGGGCTGGACCGAGGCCACCGCGACACCGCAGGTGGAGATCGCGCTGCGCCACCCCAAGATGACGCTGATCGCCAACGCGCTGGGCACGCCCCCGGCCGAGATGATCAAGCACATCCACGACGCCGGCCGCAAGGTCGCGGCGCTGTGCGGTTCGCCCAAGCAGGCCCGCAAGCATGCCGACGCCGGGGTGGACATCGTCATCGCCCAGGGCGGCGAGGGCGGCGGTCACTGCGGCGAGGTCGGCTCGATCGTGCTGTGGCCGCAGGTGGTCAAGGAGATCGCCCCCGTGCCGGTGCTAGCCGCCGGTGGTATCGGTAGCGGCTACCAGATCGCCGCGGCGCTGGCCATGGGCGCGCAGGGTGCATGGAGCGGCTCGCAGTGGCTCATGGTTGAAGAGGCCGAGAACACCGCGGTGCAGCAGGAGACCTACGCCAAGGCCACCAGCCGCGACACGGTGCGCAGCCGGTCCTTCACCGGCAAGCCCTGCCGCATGCTCAAGAATGACTGGACCGAGGCCTGGCAGACCGAGGGCAACCCCGAGCCGTTGGGAATGCCGTTGCAGTACATGGTTTCCGGCATGGCAGTGGCTGCCACGCACAAATTCCCGGATCAGACGGTCGACGTCGCGTTCAACCCTATCGGTCAGGTCGTCGGGCAGTTCACCAAGGTCGAGAAGTCGGCGACCGTTATCGAGCGTTGGGTGCAGGAGTACCTGGAAGCCACCAATACGCTCAATGAACTCAACGAGGCCGCCTCGGTCTAGACACCGAATCGAGTGGTAGCGGCCTGGGCCAATCTTCTACTGGCCCAGGCCGTTCTGCATGGTGTTGGCAAGCACATTCACCGCGAGGCTGCCATTGCCCGGCTGGCAGACCTTCGCCTGCAGCAGCACGTTCTCGCGCCTGCGCGTCTGGTTGAAGCAGCGGCGGTCAACGCCCGCCTCTTCCTTCACCCATGCGGCATCCGACGCACCGGCCGCCGGGCCGGTGAATGTCCACACCTCACGCCGGCCGTCGTCCAGAATCAACGTAGCGGTCTGCCCGAAACACCCTTGGGTGCGATCCACCACCCGATGGAACGCACGGTCGGCGGCATCGTTGTTGGCGAAAACCCCAATCGCCTGCTTCACCAAATGCGTTGCATCCGTGGCGGAGTCCTGTGTCGTCGCCCCGCGGAACGAGGCCAAATCCGGGTCGGCGTAGACCTCGTCAAGCCCGATATCGGACCAGTTGTTGCACACCGGGATGTCCACCGAGAACGCCTGGAATGGCTGTGTGAACTCGCTGTGCGAACCCAGTTGCGAGCCAATGACATTACTTACGGATCCACGGGCGAGCACGGCATAGTTGACGACGCCCGGATCTGACGGACCGGCAACCGAAGCCGGGGCCGATGTCAGACCCAGGGCGGCGGCTACCGCCGAAATCAGCGTAATCCGAGTCATTCCCATCACAAACCAGCTTCCATCGCGTCGGCGATACGGTTCGCGGCGCGTTCCCCGTTCCTTGGCGAGCACACCTTCACCTGGAACATGACCTCGTGTCGCGCCCGCATTTGGACATAGCAGCTGCGGTCGTTGGCACTATTGGTCATCGACCAGCTGGCCGCACCACCGCCGGAACTCCCCTCGGTGAATGTCCACGTGTCCGTGACACCTTCGTCATCGGTGATCTTGATCGGGTGCCCGTAGCAGTCCGACATGAACAGCAACGCCACCACCGGGTCGACGGCCGCCGTGGGGCTGTTGAACACGCCCACGGCCTGTCTCACCGAATACCGCGCATCCGATCCGGACTTCTGCGCGAGCTGGCCCCGGAACGCAACGAGCGTTCCCTGGTTTCCATTGAACACCTGATCCAGACCGACCTCAGCGAAGTCCACACAGTTGGGCTCACTCAGCTCAACACCGCCCGTCGGGGCGTCGATGGTGCGCGTGGCTTGCAGTTCTATCCCGACCAACGTGCTGACTGTTGCGGGGCTCTGGAGAACGCTATCCAATACCTCGGGGCCGACCGCCAGCGCGGACGGCGCGAACGCCAGCGCAATCGCCGACACCCCCATGACGACGAGAGCTCGCATCAGACGCGCGCCTTGACCGTCACCTCGATGTTGCCGCGGGTGGCGTTGGAGTACGGGCACACCTCGTGGGCCTGCTCCAACAGGTCATCGGCGACCTCCTGCGACAGCCCGGGAAGGTACCCGTCCAGCTCGGCCGACAGATCGAATCCACCCTCGGGGGTCTTGAAGATACCCACCTTGGCGGTGATCGATGTCGCGGGATCAAGCTGCACCTTCGCCATCCGGGCAACCAGGTTGAGCGCACTCAAGAAGCACGCCGAATACCCCGCCGCGAACAGCTGCTCGGGATTGGTGCCTTCCCCGTTGCCGCCCATCGACTTTGGGATTCGGGTGTCTAGATCTATCCGGCCATCCGACGAGCGGACATGCCCGTCACGACCTCCCCCGGTCGACGTGGCTTCTGCTGTGTAGACGGCCTCATTGGACATACGCCCAGCATACGGATGACGCCGGCCCCCTTGGAGAGAACCGGCGTCATCCAAGAACTGCCTACTGACCGTCGAGCCCGGCGCGAACACCCTCTTCGACGGCCTTGCCCAGCTCGGAGTCGACGTTCTTCCAGTATTCGAACACCCGGGACAGCACAGGTTCGCTGACGCCGCCCAGCACGTGGCCGACGATATTGCTCACCAGACGCGCACGCTGATCGTCGTTCAGCACCTCACGCACCAAAGTTCCGGCCTGAACGAAGTCACCGTCCTCGGCATGCTGGATGTACCCGGCACGCACCGCGGTGCCGTCGAAATCCCATGCGCCGCCGTCGCCCGCAGCCTGCGGATCAGCATGCGGACCGCCAAAAGAGTTGGGGGCGTATACCGGAACCTCGGGATCATTGAAGTGGTACCGCATCGCGCCCTCCTTGGAGTAGGAATTCACGGTCGCGGCCCGTGCCTCGTTGGGCGGCAACTGCGCGTAGTTGGTGCCAATCCGGTACCGATGCGCGTCGGCGTAGGCAAAGACCCGACCCAGGAGCATCTTGTCGGGCGAGAAGCCAATTCCCGGAACGATATTCGACGGTTCAAAGGCGGCCTGCTCGATGTCGACGAAATAGTTGCGTGGGTTGCGATTGAGCGTCCACTTGCCAACCTCGATCAGCGGGCAATCCTTCTTGGACCAGACCTTCGTCAGATCGAACGGGTTGAATCGGTATCCCTGAGCCTCGTCCACCGGCATGATCTGCACGTGCAGAGTCCAGCTCGGAAAATTGCCATGCTCGATCGCATCCCACAGATCGCGACGATGCGCATCGGCGTCAGACCCGGCGAGTGCATCCGCCTCCTGCTGGGTCAGGAAATCCTGACCTTGATCCGTCCGGAAGTGGTACTTCACCCAGAAGCGCTCGCCCTCGGCATTGACCCACTGATAGGTGTGCGAACCGTATCCATTCATGTGGCGGTAGTTCTTCGGGATCCCGCGATCGCCCATCAACCAGGTGACCTGGTGTGCCGTCTCGGGACGCAGCGTCCAGAAGTCCCATTGCATGTTGTGGTCCCGCAACCCTGATCCCGGCAACCGCTTCTGCGAGCGGATGAAGTCCGGGAATTTGATGGCATCACGAATGAAGAAGACGGGGGTGTTGTTGCCGACGAGGTCGTAGTTGCCGTCCTCGGTATAGAACTTGATGGCAAAACCACGCGGGTCACGCCAGGTGTCGGGGCTCCCCTGTTCCCCGGCCACCGTCGAAAAGCGAACCAATGACTCTGTTTTCACGCCCGGTTGAAACAGCTTGGCCTTGGTGTATTTCGAGACATCTGCGGTGACGACGAGCTCTCCGTATGCGCCGGCGCCCTTGGCGTGCACGATGCGCTCGGGAACACGCTCCCTGTTGAACTGCGCAAGCTTTTCGATCAGATAGTGGTCGTGCAGCAGAACCGGGCCCTGGATGCCTGCGGTCAACGACTCGTCGTCGCTCTCCACGGCGATTCCGGTGTTCGTGGTTGTTCGGATGGACATGAAAACCTCCTCGATACCTGACTAACTGGGCTGAACTAATCGGGCTGACATTCGGGGCATAGCCCCCAGAAGACGATTTCGGCCTCGTCCACCACGAACCCCGCGGTATGTGACGGCTCCAGGCACGGCGCGTGCCCAACGGTGCAGTCCACATCGGTGACGGCGCCGCAACGGCGGCAGACCAGATGGTGATGGTTATCGCCGATACGCGTCTCGAAAAGCGCCGCGGAACCTGCCGGTTCGATACGTCGCACCAGCCCGGCACTGACACAGGCCTTGAGCACGTCATAGACGGCCTGTGTGGACACCTTCCCCAGATCGGCACGCACCACCATCGCGATGATGTCCGCGGTCGAATGTGGATGGGCCGCAATCGCGTTCAGAACCGCAACGCGCGGAGCGGTGACACGCAGTCCCGCCCGGCGCAACGCTGCGTCTGGGGCGAGGGGTTGTACTGCGGTCACAACACCAGTATGCGCCTTTTCTGGAATGAGTCAAGAAATGGCTTCTTTACCCGAAAGGGCCGTTGAACACGAAGTACGCCCCGGCGGCGATCAGCACGAACCCCACCAGGTGATTCAGCGTGAGTTTCTCCCCCAGGTACCACACCGCGAAGCCGAGAAACACCGTCAAGGTGATGACTTCTTGCATCGCCTTGAGTTCGGCGCCCGAATACACCTCGCTACCAAGGCGATTCGCGGGAACCGCGAGGCAGTACTCAAAGAATGCGATGAGCCAGCTGACCAGTACGACCAGCCACAACGGTTGGTCCTTGAACTTGAGATGCCCGTACCAGGCGAAAGTCATGAAGACGTTCGAGCAAATCAGCAGCAGAGGCGGCAACAGGCGCGCAGTGAGCATGCCCCACATTCTGCAGTTCCTCCCTGTCAGCTGCCCACAGCCGCTAGCCTGCTGCGCATGGGCGGCGCCGCATTACAAGACCGATATATCCAAAGCTGCCTGGGCGGGCTGCACGTGAGAGTCGCCGGCCAAGGGCCTGCCATCGTCTTTTGGCCCAGCCTGCTGATGACCGGGTCCATGTGGGCCGACCAGGCGCGATACTTTGCCGATCACTACACCGTGATCCTCGTCGACCCTCCCGGCCACGGTGACAGTCAGTCGCTGCGCCGCATGTTCCGATTCGAGGACTGCGCGCACAGCATCGAACAAATCCTCGACTCCTTGGGCATTGAGCGGGCCCACGTCGTCGGCAACTCCTGGGGCGGAATGATCGGGGGGACCTTCGCCGCCCGCTATCCGCACCGGGCCGGGGCGTCCGTGTTGATGAACGCCACAGCTTCACCAGCCGGCACACGCCAGAAGGTCGAATTTCGGCTGCTCACCGAGATAGTCCGGATTCTCGGCAGGTTCCGCGAACCTTTCGCCACTCGCGCCGTCAAGGCCTTTGTGGGGCCCACCATCCTGCGCGAGCGTCCCCACGTCGAGCAGGCCATCCGCGCGGAACTGGGCGATCTCCACGTCGACTCGGTGTACTGGGCGGTCAACAGCGTGGTTCCCGCCCGGCCCGATCAACGTGAGCTGTTCGGAAGCATCACCACACCCGTCCTGGTTGTCGCCGGTCGTGAGGATCCGACCTTTCCCGTCGCCGAGACCGAGCTCATGGCCGAAGCGATTCCCGGGGCCGAGTTCGTGATCATGGAGAACACCGGGCATCTGGCGGCGCTGGAACGCCCCGACGAGGTCAACGCACTGATCGACGATTTCCTCAAGCGGCACGCGTTAGAGGACTGAAGGCGCGCGGCCGGCTAGAGCGAACGCGCCCTGCGCATATCGTCGATGGCCCCGGCACGATCACCCAGCTCGTTGCGGATCACCGCACGCAGCGCGAGCGCATCGGCGAATTCGGGATCGATATCGAGCGCTTCATCGATCGCCGCCAGCGCCTCGTTCGGTTTGCTGGCGGCGTTGAGCGCCCATGCGTGGGTGTAGTGATTGATGGCGTCATGGCTGCCGTATCGCACCGCGGAAAGCGCGCAATCGATCGCATCGAAATGTCGCCCCATGCTGCCAAGGCAGTAGGCCAAGATCCGCCATGGCCGCGCATTTTTGTGTTCGAGCTCCAACGCATCGTTGGCGAGACGCATCGCCTCACTGTCGTCTCCGGACGCCAGCGCCTCGCTTGCGCGGGTTGCCAGCTCCTCAGCGTCCACAGAAACGACGGTACGCGAACCCTGCCCGCCGGTTACCCAATCATCGGCGGCGATGTCTATCAAGGTTCCGCTAGCAATCATTAATGGCCATCGTAACCAGCAGCCATGCAGACATCGACAACTCTGGTAACACGTGGATGTTAGTTAGCCCACACCTACCCGCAGCGGGTTCACCGCGAATTCGATCACTCGATAGGGGGCATGGTCGCGCGAATCGGTATTCCACTGGCTGACGTAGATGCTGAGCCGATCCAGCGTGGAGTCCGGACCGATGTAGCCGCCGTATGGCTGGGCCAGGGTGTTGTCCCAAGACTCCGGTAACTCGTCGGCAACGGCCGGCCACGCCCCGGCATTGACCACCGTCGTCACCGGTACCGCACCGAGCCGCGTAGGGCTGTCGGCCACCCGCACCTCGACGTTGCCAGTGGTCTGGTTGAAGTAGGACAGCACCGCCTGCCCGTCGACCATCTTCATGCTCATCTCACCCAGGTGGTCTCCCCACAAGGGCGTCGGGGGGCGGCCCCAGGCTCCCCTGCCCTGCGCGTCCACGCCCCACCCCTGCCAGGTCGCACGGTCGGTAAAGGTGTCCGGCTTGGCCCGGTACAGCACCGCGGGCCGGGAGCGATCAAACGCGTCGCTGACGATGTACACCCAGCCCTTCGGCGACTCCTCGGTCCACAGCGGGTCGTAGTAGCCGCTGATCTGTGTCTGCTGGCCGCCAGCGTAAACACCCGGACGCACCGACCCGGGCACGGTCGCCCACCCCGCCCGGAACGGGTCGGGTTTCACCAGCCGGGTCGACTGCGGGATCAGATTCTTGGTGACGGCTACCAACAACCAGTTGGTCCCGTTGATGTCAACAACGCCCGAGGGCAGCTGGGAGAATCCCGGCGGAGCCGGATCTGCCAGCAGCGGACGGTCGGTGCCCAGCACACCGGAGTGCCGGACACCGGATGCGTCCGGCACCGTCTCGGTGTCGACGCGCAGCGCGACCGGGGAATGCCAGCCGCCGTATCCCACGCCCTGGCCGGCGAAGCTGTCGCCGCAGATCTGCAACATGCCGCCGGTGAAGACCATGAACTCGCACAGATCGGTCGCGCCGAGGTTGTATTCGGCGGTCGCGGTGCCAGTGCCCGCGACCGGCCCAATGCGCACCACCTCACCGGGATCGAGCCGCGGCGCAGCAGGCCGCAGCGGGTCCGCCAATGCCGAAGTGCCACACAATAATTCGGAGACAACTAGCGACACGGCGGTTACCAAGACCGCAACCAGCCGCACGCGCATCTCCTGTCCAGCACCGCACGGTGCCACCAAGTCCCGAAGCTCACAGGGTAGTCAGTGGCACCGCGCGCAGGTCGCGATGGGCCGACTACGGACGCGGCGGCGGCCCGCCGTTCGGCCCCGGCGGAACAGTGATCGTCAAACCCGGCGGCTGTCCGGCGGGAGGCGTGCGCTGCCAACCCGGGTTGGCGGGATTGTCACCGTCACGATCGCCGCGCTGATCACGGTCTCCGTGTCCACCGCGGTCTCTGTCGCGCCCCCAATCACGACCATGGTCACCGTTCCAATCACGGTCACGATCCGTGTTCCAGTCGCCGCCACCGCGTGGCTGGCCACCATCCGGCCCGCCTCGCTGGAACATCATGGCCGCTCGGTCCCGGTGCTCACCGTGATGATGCGTATGCGCACCTACGGCCAAGCCGGCGCCGAAGGTGGCGGCCAGGACACAGCCGGCGCCTGCGGCCACCGTCGCGATGGACAGCACCTTGCCGACATTGCGGGACTTCTTTGGTGACGGCCCGGCGGCGACAACCGGCGGCACGGTAGGAACCGGTTCGGTTGGGTTTTCGGGTTTTTCTGCATTTGTCATGCTTCGAGAATGACTCGGTAAGCCTGGACCCTCCGCAGGAAAACCCTGTGAACCTCCCGTGAGTCAGCTCGCGACGAGCAGTTCGGCGATCTGAATCGTGTTGAGCGCCGCACCCTTCCGAAGGTTGTCTCCGGAGATAAAAAGTGCCAGACCACGATTACCGGGAACGCCCGGATCCTGGCGGATACGCCCCACCAGCGAGTCGTCGGCCCCCGCCGCAGCCAAAGGGGTTGGCACGTCGGCAAGAGTGACTCCCGCGGCCGCGCCGAGTAGCTCCCGGGCCCGCGCCGGGGTCAGCTCACGCTCGAATTCGGCGTTGATCGACAGCGAGTGTCCGGTGAAGACCGGCACACGCACACAAGTTCCGCTCACCAACAGCTCGGGAATGCCCAGGATCTTGCGGCTCTCGTTGCGCAGCTTCTGGTCTTCGTCGGTCTCACCGGAGCCGTCGTCAACCAATGAGCCAGCCAACGGAATCACGTTGAAGGCAATGGGTGCAACGTATTTCACCGGATCCGGGAAAGTGACGGCGGAACCGTCGTGCACCAGCTGCTCACTGCCGTCGATACCGGCACGCACCTGGGTGGCCAATTCCTCCACGCCGGCCAAGCCGCTACCCGACACCGCCTGATAGGTCGACACGATCAGGCGGGTGAGGCCGGCAGCACGGTGTAGAACGCTGAGTACCGGCATCGCGGCCATGGTCGTGCAATTCGGGTTGGCGATAATGCCTTTGGGCAGTTTCAGCCCGCGCACATCGCGGTCGAAATTGACCTCCGACACCACCAACGGCACGTCCGGGTCCTTGCGCCAGGCCGACGAGTTGTCGATGACGGTGACGCCGGCCTCGGCGAAGCGCGGGGCCTGTACCCGCGACATGGTGGCCCCGGCGGAGAACAACGCGATGTCGATGCCCGTCGGGTCGGCCGTCTCGGTGTTCTCGACCTCGATCTCCTGGCCGCGGAACGTCAGCTTCTTACCCTCGGAGCGTGCCGAGGCGAAGAAGCGCACCGAAGAGGCCGGAAATTCGCGCTCCTCTAACAACTTTCGCATCACGGCGCCCACCTGACCGGTGGCACCGACGACCGCTATCGAAGTCATGCCTGGATCCCCCGTCGCTGCGCTCGCCTCATCGTCCGGTGCCCCCGTACACGGTGGCTTCCTCTTCGCCGCCGAGTTCGAAGGCGTCATGGATGGCCCTGACCGCGGTATCCAGCTCATCGTCCTTGACCAGCACCGAGATCCGGATCTCGGAGGTGGAGATGAGTTCGATGTTGACCCCGGCCTTGGCCAGCGCCTCGCAGAAGCCTGCAGTAACACCCGGGTGGCTACGCATACCCGCGCCCACCAGCGATACCTTGCCGATGTGATCGTCGTAGAGCACCTGCGAGAAGCCGATCTCGTTCTTCAGCGAGTCCAGCTTTTCGACCGCGGTGGGCCCGTTCTCCTTGGGGCAGGTGAAGGTGATGTCGGTCTTGCCGTCCTCGACCTTGGAGATGTTCTGCAGCACCATGTCGATGTTGATCTCGGCATCGGCCACGGCACGAAAGACCTTGGCGGCATAGCCCGGCACGTCGGGGATTCCGACAACGGTGACCTTGGCCTCGCCACGATCGTGTGCGACACCGGTGAGAATCGCTTCTTCCACAGGAATGTCCTCCATTGATCCGCTGACGATGGTGCCCGGCTTGTCGGTGTACGACGAGCGCACGTGAACCGGAACGTTGTATCGCCGGGCGTATTCCACACAGCGCAGCATGAGCACCTTTGCTCCCGCTGCCGCCATCTCCAGCATTTCCTCGAAACTGACCTTGTCGAGCCGGGCCGCATTCGGCACTATCCGCGGATCGGCGGTGAAAACCCCGTCGACGTCGGTGTAGATCTCGCAGACATCGGCCTTCAGGGCGGCTGCCAGCGCGACGGCGGTGGTATCGGAGCCACCGCGTCCGAGCGTGGTGACATCCTTGCTGTCCTGGCTCACTCCCTGGAATCCGGCGACCAGCACCACTTGGCCCTCGTCGAGGGCGGAACGCAACCGGCCGGGGGTGACGTCGATGATCTTGGCGCTGCCGTGCCTACCGGTGGTGATGACGCCGGCCTGCGAGCCGGTGAACGAGCGCGCCGAGGCCCCCAGCGAGTGAATGGCCATCGCGACCAGGGCGTTGGACATCCGCTCGCCCGCGGTCAGCAACATGTCCAGCTCACGGGGCGGGGGTGCCGGGCAGACCTGTTGGGCCAGGTCAAGCAGCTCGTCGGTGGTGTCACCCATCGCCGAAACGACGACGACAACATCGTTGCCATTCTTTTTTGTCTCGACGATGCGCTCAGCGACCCTGCGGATACGCTCGGCCGTTGCGACCGACGATCCGCCGTACTTTTGGACGACGAGCGCCACGGCATACCTTCCTGCAGTTCGGTCAAGGTCGGTCCGACCTCGGTCATCAGGATAGAGGGTCGGACAACTCGATAACCTGGCCCTCATGGGCAACCCCACCGAACGCATTGCTGACACCGCGGTTCCGATTCAGCCGTTGATCGCCTCACGGTGGAGTCCGCGAAACTTCGATCCGGACGCGAGCCTCGCTCCCGAAACCCTGACAGCCCTGCTCGAAGCGGGTCGCTGGGCGGCGAGCTGGGGTAAGCGCTTCCCGGTCAGATACATCGTGGGACGCCGCGGGGAGGCCACCCATGAGGCCCTCGCCAACGTGCTGAATCGCGGAAACTCTTACGCAAAAGTTGCGGCGGCACTCGTCCTGGTGGGCACCGACCTGGGTGACGACGACAACACTGCGGTCTACGCCACCGTGGACGCCGGGCTCGCTATCGCCCAATTAGGCGTCGAGGCCCGATCCCACGGGTTGCACACCCATCCGATGGCGGGCTTCCGGGTGGAGGAGGCCTCGGCTGTGTTCAACATCCCCGAGAACGTGCGGCCCATCGCGGTCGTCGCGATCGGACCCGTCCTGGACAGCTACGCGGACGCTGAGGAATCGACAGTCGAACGCGACCACGCTCCCCGGCAGCGCCCGCCACTCAGCGATATCGCCTTCGCCGAGCGCTGGGGGAACGCGTACGGCGGCTAGTTCGGGCGTCCGGAACAGTTCAGCGCTAGCGCGCCGAATCCCGGAAGATCAGGCCCGACTTGCCGATGTCGGATTCAGGGCAAGGGCACCTCTAGCTGGGGGTTACCGCTGCCAGCGCAATCAGCATCGCGGTGAGCGACTCCAGATCCTCCCCGGAACGAGCCGGGTCGGGGTTGACGATGTGCTGCAGGATCAAGCCATCGATGCCCGCCACGAGTACCCGGGCCAACCGCTCGAAGGACACCGCGCATTGCTCGCCGGCCCGGCTCGCCGCCTCCCGGCACCATTGCGCGACAACCTCGGTGTACCGCTCGTATTGCCAGGCCGGGAGATCCTCCAACCCGGATGTCCTCAGCGCGTGGGTGACCAACTCGCACTGCACCAGCTGAAGGTTGCGGTGTTCGTCAACCAGCTGCGACCAGAAGTTCCGCGTGCCGCGGCGGATCGCATCATTCAGGCCGGTATTGGTATCCGCCGCGTCACGGAGAACTCCGGCGATCTCCTCGACGACGTCCTCGATGACCGCCCTGAGTAGACCCTGCTTACTGGGAAAGACGTACTGAAGAGTTCCCAACGGGATGCCTGCCTCCGCCGCGACCGCGCGCATGGTGGTCCGGCCCACCCCCTCACGCATCAGCACAACACGGGCGGCGGCGACTGCCTCTCTGGTCCGCTGTGCCGACTCGACGTATTGCATCAGAAGGCTCCTGTCAGTCGATCGCGGACGGCCTCGCCGCGGCCTGCCATTGCCCACACAGCGAGGGCGCATCCCGATCCTGCATGGACATCGTCGCCAACTGATCGGCAAGGTTCACGCGTTCGTCGTCGATCGCCCGCCAGATCTCGTCGGTATCCATTCCGCCATTGTGTCGTGGCTCGCGCCTCAGTCGAACGAACCGCGGAAGATCCGTACCGCCTTGTCGATCATCTCGTGGGTGGACCTGCAGTCGCTGTTCTTCAGCGAGAAGGTGAGCACCTCGATGAAAACCCGCTCGGGAGTACTGCTCTCCTGGATCGCGCCACCCGGAACGTCCCGGGCGTACAGCGGTTTGCCCAGGCGCACCATGCTGGTGCACATGCTGCCGTCGCGGCCATGGAAGTATTCGACACCGTCGCGGATTTCCCCGCGCAATCTCGACGGCGGATCAACGCCGGTTCTGAAGGTCAGCTCGAACTGAGCGTCATTGTCTTGCAAAGAGAATCGGCACGCGTACGGATCACCGAAGAGCGACTGTCTCACCTCGTTCGCCTGACCCGGATACTCACCGAGAATCTCACACGGATCGCGTTCGGCAATCTTGATCGGATACGCGCTCAACGCATCACGCACGGGCATATCGGCGGGGTTCATCTTGGCCAGCACACCGATAACGGGTTGTGCCATTGTGCAGTTCGGCACCAGCCCGCTCCGTGCACCGTCGACGACCACGACCCGCAGTGCCGGCGTGCCCGCCCCCCTGGTCAACTTCGGCGCATTCGGCAGCTTGTCCAAGGCGATCGGAAACTCGTACAGACAGGTGCCCGCGGTGTGAAAGACCGGCGTCCCATCGACCCTGAATTCGGGCTTCTCCCACGAGTAGTCGCCCAATATCAGCGACAGCCCCACGCTCGACGGACTCGCCGAACCCGCGACCTTGACGGATCCGAAGCAACCACCCACATCCCCGGAAATGTACGTGGGCGCACCAATGTCCTTCAGCATCAACAGAAGACCGCAAGGGTCGACCCGGCGTAGCGCCCGCAGGTAGGCCAGCAGCGCTGTCTGCTTCTCCGTGAAGGTCTGACCGTAGGTGGGCACCGCACTCTCAAACAACGTCTGGCCGGTCGGCGCAGGCAGACGTCCGGTCGCAGTACCGGAAACAACGGTGGAGCACGCCCCGATCGTCAACACCGTGACGATAAGCAGCGCTACCGCGCAGAGTTTGCGAATAACCGCACCGCCTTGTCGAGAATCTCCCGCATGTGCCCGCAGTCCTTCCGATCTCGTCCGGTGAAGGCACTGGCGGCAACGGCAGGGAAGTAGGCATCGGCGTCGGTATTCGCCGCGCCACCACCAATATCCTTGGGGTATAACGGATCTCCAACCAGAGCCAGAGCATGGCAGCCCGTTGGCTGCGACGGGTCCTCATTGTGGAAGTACGTCACGCCATCGCGCTTGGATTTGGTGTACTCATCCGGAAAGTCGTCCACACTGCTCGTGAGCTGCACGGTGTAGTCGATATCGGAATCCGAAAGTGAGAAGTCGCAACCGAAGGGATCTCCCAGCAGGTCGATCGACACCTCGTGCGCCTGACCGGGGTATTCCCTGAGGATCTCGCACGGATCGCGCTCGGCCAGTTTGATCGGGTAGGCGCTCAGCGCCGAACGCGGCTGCAATCCCGAGGGAACCTGCTTGGCAATCGACGTCACCACTTGCTTGCCGACTCGGCAGTCCGGATCCGAGTGCTCGTCCGACCCATAGAGGTACGCAGAGACCGACAACATCGCTTGCAGCGTGGGGCTCGACGGTGCTCCAGGTAGCCGCTCCAGACCAAGAGGGATCTCGTACTCGCACTCCTCCCCCGTCGCATAAACCGGGACAGACCCCACCCGGAACGCGGCGACGGTGTCGTGCTTGTCCTGCATCGAGTACTCGTAGGACACCTCGGTGGGGTTGGGGGCGCCCGTAACCTTCACACTGGCATAACACATCTGAAAGTCGCCGACGACCTGTCCCGGGTCGCCGTACTCCTTGAGGCCGGCCGCGAAGCCGCAAGGGTCCACACGCCGCAGCGCGCGCGCATAGGTGAGAGTCGCCTTCTCCTGAGCATTCAGCTTCTGGCCGTAATCCGGCTGATCCCCCTGAAAGAAGGAGTCGGCTCCGGGCCCGGGTTCGACTCCCCGCGCCTGCCCGGTGACGGTGCGCGTGCAGCCGGTGGCCACCAGCAGAATCGCCAGCGCTGCCATCCCCCTGCGTACCCACATGCTCTGCGAGCTTGCCAGATGAGCGGGCTTCCCGCGGCTGGTAGAGTCCCCTCCTATGCAGCGGACGCTCCTCCTCCGACGCCGCGACAGGGTCTGATCCAGACCGGCTTCCTGTCGCGGGTTGTTGGCGTGCCGGTCGAGATAACCCTCAAACTCCCGGAGCCTTCCCATGACTAGCTTTTCCTCAGACGAATTCAACTACATCCCCCGCAGCGTCGTCACCCCGAACGGGCCCATTCCCGCCGACCAGCCTGCCTGGAACACCCAGAAGAACAGTTCGATGCCGGTACACCGGTACCGATCCTTCGCCGCCGAGGTCGAGAAGATCGAACTGCCGGACCGAACCTGGCCCGACAAGGTGATCACCCGCGCACCGCAGTGGGGAGCCGTCGATCTGCGCGACGGCAACCAGGCGCTGATCGACCCGATGAGCCCGGCCCGCAAGCGCCGGATGTTCGATCTGCAGATCCGGATGGGCTTCAAGGAGATCGAGGTCGGTTTCCCGTCGGCCAGCCAGACCGACTTCGACTTCATCCGCGAACTGATCAGCGAGAACGCCATTCCCGAAGACGTCACGATCCAGGTGCTGACGCAGTGCCGTCCGGAGCTGATCGAGCGGACCTTCCTGGCCTGCGAGGGCGCGTCCAGGGTGATCGTGCACTTCTACAACTCGACCTCGATCCTGCAGCGGCGCGTGGTGTTCCGTGGTGACAAGGATGCGATCAAGAAGATCGCCACCGACGGTGCACACAAGTGCGTCGAAGAAGCCGCGAAATACCCTGACACGCACTGGCGTTTCCAATACTCCCCCGAGTCCTACACCGGCACCGAGCTGCAGTACGCGCTGGAGGTGTGCAACGCCGTCGGCGACATCATCGAGCCGACACCGGAGAACCCGATCATCTTCAACCTGCCCTCGACGGTGGAGATGACGACCCCCAACGTGTACGCCGACTCCATCGAGTGGATGAGCCGCAACCTGGCACGCCGCGACTCGGTGATCCTGAGCTTGCACCCACACAACGACCGTGGAACAGCCGTTGCCGCAGCTGAATTGGGCTTCCAGGCGGGTGCGGATCGCATCGAGGGCTGCCTGTTCGGCAACGGCGAGCGCACCGGAAACGTCTGCCTGGTGACGCTGGGGCTGAACCTGTTCAGCCGCGGTGTTGACCCGCAGATCGACTTCTCGAACATCGACGAGATCCGGCACACCGTCGAGTACTGCAACCAGCTGAAGGTCCCCGAACGACACCCGTACGGCGGCGACCTGGTCTACACCGCCTTCTCGGGCAGCCACCAGGACGCCATCAACAAGGGCCTGGACCAGATGAAACGCGATGCGGAAGAAGCAGATTCGGATATCGACGACATCCTGTGGCAGGTGCCGTACCTGCCCATAGATCCCAAGGATGTCGGCCGCAGCTACGAGGCCGTGATCCGCGTCAACTCGCAGTCCGGCAAGGGCGGCGTCGCCTACATCATGAAGTCCGATCATGGGCTGGTGCTGCCGCGCCGTCTGCAGATCGAGTTCGCACAGTCGATCCAGCGCATCACCGACGGCGAGGGCGGCGAGGTGAACCCCAAGGAGATCTGGGACGTCTTCGCCGAGGAGTACCTGGCACCGATCACCCCGCTGGAGCGCATCCGTCAGAAGGTGACCGCCTCCGAAGAAGATGGCGGCACGGATTCCATTGCCGCCGTGGTGAAGATCGACGGCAAGGAAACCGAAGTCCATGGCACGGGCAACGGCCCGTTGGCCGCGTTTGTGGATGCGCTGTCGACCGTGGGCTACACCGTCAACGTCCTGGACTACTCCGAGCACGCCCTGAGCGCCGGTGACGACGCTCAGGCCGCCGCCTATGTGGAGGCCATGGTCGTCGGCCCCAACGGCGGTGAGGCCCAGACGGTCTGGGGTGTCGGTATCGCTCCGTCCATCACCACGGCCTCGCTGCGGGCCGTGGTGTCGGCGGTCAACCGTGCTGCTCGTACCGGCTAGCGCTCACATCGAGCGCGGGCCTGGCGCGGATTCTTAGTCGAATTTCCGCGTCAGGCTCGCACTCGATCCGTCAGCGAGTCCCGTACCTGCGCCGGAACTTCTCCACCTGACCGGCGGTGTCGACGATCCGGCGATCGCCTGTCCAAAACGGATGGGAGTCCGCGGTCACCTCGGCGGTGATCAGCGGATACTCCTGGCCCTCCCACTCGGCGGTGCGCGTGCTCGTCGCCGTCGAGCGGGTCAGGAACATCTTGCCGGTGGTGGTGTCCTGGAAGATGACTGGGTGATAGTCGGGGTGAATTCCGGGTTTCATCAGTGGTTCCCTTCTGTGTTGTGTTCGCCGTAGGAAAGGAATGCCTCAACCTCGGACGCGTGCTCGCATGGGTCCTCGTGCCAGTCGCCGAATGGGTCGTCAAACTCGTCCCACTCTGCGGGGCTTGCCATTTCATCGTCGGTGAGCAGCGCACCCCGCAATGCGTCGAGCACCTCGACGGTGTCGGCACCGCACACCAAGACAGTCATCGCACTATGGCGATCGCCGAACCGGTAGTCCCACATGAGGTCGGCGAATGCCCTGCGCTCCGGGTCGGCCCGCTGCGCTTCGATCGAATTCATTGCTGCCAGCCACTTTCCGGCGGCCGATACCCTGAGCCCACCGCCGGCGGACTCCAGCCACATCGCCTGCTTGTCCTGGGTCGCCAGCCAGAGCCGGCCGCGGGTGCGGATCACACCGTCCAGCAGCATGTCGATAGCGGCATGTAGCCGTTGCGGATGAAAGGGCCTGCGCGCGTTGAATTCGACCAGCGCGACGCGACCGTCGGCGACCAGGGAAGGCTGTCCGGCGAGCAACGCACCGTGCGGGTCATCTGCCCGGCCGCGCCGCGCATCGACTTCCAGATGGTCAAGAGCCTGCTCGACGCGGCCGGTGCGTGCGGTGATCCGCGCTCGCGGTGCCAGGCGCCGCAACACCGACAGCACCTCGGGTTCGGGATTGCGCACCAGCAGCACGTCGGCGAACTCCGCCTGACCGATCACCACTTGCGCCAACGTCCGGCCATCCGGGAGTTCGTCGTCACTGAGCGCCTGCTCCAGCCAGTGCGCGCTGTCGACGCAGCAGACCACGCCGGCGATCTCGACATCGCGCGCCGCCGGTCCATCGACGAATCCCGGCCCCACCCGAACGGGCACGGTGTTGATCGCCCAGCAGATCGGGTCCGCCTCCAACCATGGCTCCAGGTGCAGCACGATCCTGCCCACATCGTCACGGCGATGCAGCTTGCGCAACAGGACGAGTAGATCGTCGCGGACCGTGCACGACACACAGCCATGAGCCAGCTCCAGAACGGTTTCGGAGATACCCCGGACGCCCGTGACGGACCGCTTGACGATGTGCCCGTCAAACCGGTGCGTGACGACGACCGTTCCCGGATCGCGCGCCATGACCTGCACGACCGCATCGGTATCGGTCTGCCCGGACACGAGTAGCACCGGCGTGCGCATGAATCTCCCTTTTCCAGCCCTTATGCAGGTAAATGCAAACGATTTTCATTAGTACCGCCTTCACGGTACAGTCCCGGACAGCACTTGTCGAAAATGATTCCCATTATCAAATGGGTATGAATGGAGTTCCCTTGTCCGCACATTGCGAGGTGACCGGACGGTCACCGGGCTTCGGCAACGCGGTATCGCATTCGCATCGCCGCACCCGTCGCCGCTGGTCGCCCAACATCCAGCTGAAGACCTACTACCTGCCCTCTGAGGATCGGCGCATCAAGCTCCGGGTGAGCGCCAAGGGCATCAAGGTGATCGACCGCGACGGCATCGAGGCCGTGGTGGCCCGGCTGCGCGCGCAAGGACGGAAATTCTAATGGCACGCAACGAAATTCGCCCCATTGTGAAGCTGCGGTCAACCGCGGGCACCGGCTACACGTACGTCACCCGCAAGAACCGGCGCAACGACCCGGACCGGATGGTGCTGCGCAAATACGACCCAGTGGTGCGCAAGCACGTCGATTTCCGCGAGGAGCGCTGAGATGGCCAAGAAATCAAAGATCGCCAAGAACGAACAACGCCGCGCCCTCGTCGCGCGCTACGCCGAGCGACGAGCCGAGCTCAAGGAGATCATCCGCTCGCCGGCCAGCAGCCACGAGCAGCGCGTCGCCGCGCAATCCGAGCTGAACCGTCAGCCCCGCGATGCCAGTGCGGTCCGGCTGCGCAACCGCGACGCCGTCGATGGCCGGCCGCGCGGTTACCTGCGCAAGTTCGGCCTGTCCCGAGTACGTGTCCGTGAACTAGTGCACGAGGGGTCGCTGCCCGGCGTGCGGAAAGCGAGCTGGTGATGGCCACCAAGCCCACGCGCAATCGTCGCGCCAAACTCGTCGATACCAAGCCCGCCAAGCCGAATCTCTTTGCCAAGCTTGGTCTTAAGACGGTCGACTACAAGGACACCAACACCCTGCGACTGTTTGTGTCCGAGCGCGGCAAGATTCGGTCGCGCCGCGTGACGGGCCTGACCGTGCAACAGCAGCGTCAGGTCGCCACCGCGATCAAGAACGCGCGCGAGATGGCACTGCTGCCCTGCGCCTGATCAACCTCGCGCCTGATCAGCGCGGCTGCGGAATCGCGTTCTCCAACAGAAACACGTGCTCCGGGCTGATCACCTTGGTGATCGCCGTGCCGAACAGCGTGCTGGGCTGTGCGGGCTGCTTGGCCACATCGGTGTTGAGCAGTGCCACCACCGTGGTCTGCTCGGCCGGCGAGTAGATGGCGAGCGTCTGATAGCCCGGAATGCTGCCGTTGTGACCGATCCACCCCCGGGCATCGAAAATGCCTAAGCCGTAACGGATATCGTCGGGCACCGGAGGCATCGCCGTCGCATCTAGCCGCTGTTCCTGGGTGGCGGGTTTGAGCAGCGCGCCGGTCGCCAGCGCAGGCACCCAGATCCGTAGGTCGTCGAGCGTCGAGATCATGGCACCCGCCCACGACGCCCACGACGGGCTCCAGTCGGTGCTGTCGACGAGCGGCCCGGCGGGCGTCATCTGGGTATAGCCCTGGGCGTGCGGATCGGGAAGTGTGTTGGTGTCCGGAAAGCTGGTGTGGCTCAAGCCGAGCGGCTCGGAGATGTGTTCGCGCACAAACGCGGGCAGCGTCTGCCCACTGACCTTCTCAACCACCTGCCCCAGCAGCACGGCATTGGTATTGCTGTATTCGTAGCCCTGCCCCGGCGGAAAATTGGGCGGCTGCGTGAACGCGTAGTCGAGCAGCTGCTGGGTGCTGTACCGGCGCCGTGGATCGGTCTCCAGGTCGCGGTTGAAGGCCAGCGACATCGAATAGTTGAAGAGCCCGCTCTGCATACGAGCAAGTTCCCGCAGGGTGATCTTGTTACCGTTCGGGACCTTGTCGACGTACTTGGCAATCGGATCGTCGAGTCCGAGCTTGCCCTCGTCGACGAGTTGTAGCACCGCAGTCACCGTGAAGGTCTTTGTGACACTGCCGATCCGGTGAAAGAAGTCAGTGTGCATAGGCGCGCGGGTTGTGGTGTTCGCGACGCCGAAGGTCCGCACGTACTTACCCTGTGGCCCCCACACCCCGACGATCGCGCCCGGGACCGCGGTGCTCGTCAGCACCTCGTTGATGGCGGTGTCCAGTTTGGTGGAAGTCTGCGCGTCCAGGTCTGCGGCGCTAATGGCCGAGTGTTTCCCACACCCGCTGACGAGCAGCACAACCGTCAGCACTACACAGAGGATTCGACGCATCAGGCTGGGCTCATCAAAACAGTGAGTACTGTGCTCCGGCGCGGCTGGGAATCGCGAACTGTTCGATATCGGTGCCGCCCACAACGCGCCGCACCTCGGTCATGAACGTCTCGTCATCCAGCAACGGCACACCGAGCGACCGTGCATGAAATCCCTTACCCTGCTCGGGATTTACCTGATTGCAGAGCACCACAGAGGTGTCCTCGTCGACGGCATCGGCGTAGGCGAGGCCGGCCTGCATGATCTGCTCGACCAGTTCCTCATGCGTGCGGGTGACCTCGGAGCTGAGGGCCACCCGCATGCCCTGCACCAGCGGCTGCCCCGCGGTGTACGGACCGGGGTTGAGCCAGTGACACGGTTGGCGAGATGCCAGCGTCTTGAGCGGGCGCAGCTCATCGTGAGTGACCCGGCCATTGGGCCAGCGCTTGCGGGTGGTCTCGCGGATCGGCAGCCAGGTGCCGCGTTCCCGCGCCCGCTCGAGCACCTTCGGCAGCACCTCGGCCAGCACTCGGGCATCGTCGTAGGCGTCATGGGCCTTGAGTTGCTCGACACCCCAGTGCGCGGCAAGGGTTTCCAGACGCAGGTTCGGGGTATCCAAGTCCAGGCGCCGGGTCAGCTCGACGGTGCACATCACGGCGTCGGTGGGCAGCTCAGCACCAGCCAGCTCCGCCTCGGCCGCCAGGAACGAATAGTCAAAGCCGACATTGTGGGCAACCAGCGTCCGCCCCCGCAGGAGCGCGATGAGATCCTGGAAGACATCGGAAAACTCCGGCTGGCCCTCCAACATCTCCGGGGTGAGCCCATGGACATGCGTCGGACCCGGATCAACGCCCGGGTTGAGCAGGCTCACCACGCTGTCGGTGATGGTCCCGTCCGCATCCAGTGCCAGTGCCGCGACGCTGATGACACGCGCCCGACCCGGCTGAAAACCGGAAGTCTCCAGGTCAACCACCACCCACTTGGGGCTGTGGTCGGGCGTCTGCCCCCAGATCGGCATGACTCAGGATGGCATGTGGGACCGACAACCCGTTCTAGGCGCGCGGGGTTCGCAGTACCTGCCGGCCGATGGCGTATTTGTGTACCTCGGTGGGGCCGTCGTACAGGCGGAAGGCGCGCATATCGCGGAAAATCATCTCCACCGGTGTCTCGTCGCTGATGCCGATACCGCCCAGTACCTGGACGCACCGGTCGGTCACCTTGAAGAGCTCCTCAGACACGAACGCCTTGGCCATCGAGCTCTCGTGCCGGCCCTTGGCACCGTTATCCATCATCCAGCAGGCATGCCAGATGGTCAGACGGCATTGATGCAGCGCGATTTCGTTGTCGGCGAGCATAAAGGAAACGCCCTGGTGCTCGCCGATTGTCTTGCCGAATGAGGTCCGGGTACGCGCGTAGTCGACCGCGATGTCCTGGGCGCGGGAAGCGGCACCGAGCCAGCGCATACAGTGGGTCAACCGCGCCGGGGCCAGCCGCAACTGTGCGTACCGGAAGGCCTGTCCGGTCTCGCCGAGCAGCGCCTCGCGCGGCAGGGTCAGGTTGTCGAACCTCACGACCGCGTGCCCCTCGGCATAGTTGCGGTCCATGGTGTTCATGATTCGTTCGATGACAATGCCTTCGGTCTCGCCGTCGCAGAGGAAGAGCGTGGGCCCTTCGGGCAGATGGTCATTGGCCTCCAGATTGGCCATGATGATCCAGGTCTTGGCGCCGCGGGCGCCGGTGATGAGCCATTTGCGCCCGTTGATGAGGAAGTTCTGGCCGTCGAAGGTCGCCGAGGTCTTGAGCTGAGACGGGTCCGATCCGGCGCCGTCGGGTTCGGTCATCGCGAATGCCGAGCGCTGATGCCCCTCAATGACGGGCCGCAGGAACCTCTCGGACTGCTCCTCGTTGGTGATCTTGCCGAGCAGGAACATGTTGCCCTCATCGGGCGCGGCACAGTTCATGGCGATGGGGCCCAGGGTCGACCAGCCCGCCGCCTCGAAGATCACTGCCTGACCCATATGCGAAAGACCCCAGCCACCATAGGATTCGGGTGCCTGCACGGTAAGCAGTCCGGCGTCCCGCGCCTTACCGACGAGTTCGTTGCGCAGCTCATCGGTGGGTCCGTGCGCGGTCAGGCGAGGGTCGCGTTCGTAGGGGATCACGGTCTCCGTGACGAACTCACGCACCCGCTGCGCCTTGGCGGCCAACTCTTCCGGAATGCTGAAGTCGATCATATTTCTCCCTCGGTGAATTGTGTTGCCGCCCAGTCAAGAACAGCGATGGCGATGTTGTGAAAGTCCGGATAATCCGCTCCGACCAGGTCGCCGGATTGCCACTTGCGGTACAACTGCATCCACGCGACGGCCAATCGAAGCCGCGCGCAGGCAACATGCCAGTGCAGCGGGCGTGGATCCGCTCCGGCCGCCGCGAAATAAGAATCGATGACGTCCCGCCGGGTTCCGAAACCCTTTTCCGTGGTGGGCATCTGATTGACGGCACGCACCTCGGCCGGGTCACCCGGCTCCATCCAGTACGACACCAGAATCGCCAGGTCGAACAGCGGGCAGCCACGGGTGGTCATATCCCAGTCAATGATCGCGTTGGGGGCCAACGTTTCCCGGTCGACAAGCATGTTGTCGAGCTTGAGATCCATGTGCAGCAACGAGACTCCCGACGGCTCGGGGATCTGCTGCTGCAGCCGTGCGGTCAGATTCGTGACGACGGCAGGTAGGCCATCCGGCCAGACCGCGTGAGCACGGCGCGTCCAACCGGTGAGCTGCCGTTCCAGCAGCCCGCCGGGCTTACCGAGCTCACCCAATCCGACATTCTCGGGCTCCACCCGATGCAGAGAGGTCATGGCTTCGATGAGAGTGGCGGTGATGCGCGCCGGGGCGTCGGCGGGTAGGCCCTGTGGCAGCTCGCCGCCGATCGCCAGCCCCTCTCGGTACTCCAAAAACTGGAAGGGGGCGGCCACGATGTCCAGGTCGTCGCAGTACAGCAGGCCGCGCGGGGCCAAGGCGAAGCCGTCGTTCAGGCGCGACAGCACCCGCCACTCTCGGGCCATATCGTTGGCGCCTTCGGCGATCGGCCCTGCGGGCGGGCGCCGAAAAACGGCCGGTTGCCCGTCGAGGGTCACCAGGTAGTTGAGATTGGCCTTGCCGCCGGCGAACTGTCGCGCCGCCGAGGTGTCCAGAATGTGCCCCTGCCGCATCACCCAGGCCGACAGCGCGGCCCAATTCTGCGGCGTGGTCTCAGCGGCCCGGAACACAGGCGTAACCCTAGCCGCTCACCCAACCGGCTGGTTGGTTGGGGAGACGCTCACTCGTTTTCGCCGGCAGCGTCGATCAGCCGCCCGAGGATCCGCCTGAGTTCACGCTGATCGTCGGCATCCAACCGGCCAAACATCTCGTCCTCCGCGGCCCAGATGGCCGACTCCACGCGCTTGAGTAACGCCTTGCCCTTGGCGGTCACCCGAGCCGGCAAGGCCCGTCCCGACGCCGGCACCGTCGGCCGGGACACCAAGGCGACGTTCTGCAATCCGTTGAGGACCTGATTCATCGCCTGGGCCGAGACATTGTGTTCGCGCGCCAGCTCAGCACTGGTGCGCCCGGGGCTTTCGTTGAGCATCCGCAGGCACATGAACTCCGGCATCCCGAGCCCGAGCGGCTTCAGCGCGGCAAGGACCTGCGGGCGCATCACGGCGCCGGCCCGGAACATCAGGTACCCGAGCGGCTCGACCTCATCGGATTGACTCATCGGAAGCATCCTGGCATGAACCGGCCAGGATGTGCGCGGACTCGTGCCCATTGACTCCGTGCACTCAGGCGGTAAACCCACCGGCCCGCCACCTTTTATCCAGTCCACGGGGGCGCCCTACATCGGGCCCACCGGGGAGCCATTGCCGTGCAATGGATTACCCCTTCTATTTAAATTCTCAGCTGATTCATATCAAGAACCTTGACATGCCTGATTTGGCGCGGGTATCAAGGATGTTGATACAGGTTCAGTCGACGACAGCTCAGCTGCCTGATCATCAGAAAAGGAGATTTAGATGTCTGATTCATTTGCAGCCCCCGAAGGTCCCGGCGGCGGTTTCGGCGGATTCGGTGGTCCCGGTTTCGGTGGACCCGGGTTTGGCGGCCCAGGGTTTGGCCCCGTCGGTTTCGGTCACCGCATCAAGCGTGCGGTCACCGCCTCACTGCTCCTCGACGGGCCGGCCAGCGCCGCGGAGATCGTGCAGCGTGTCTCGGATGCCACTGAGGGCGAGATCGCGCTTCCCGAGACAGTGGTGGAACGCGTCCTCGAACGACTCGCTCATCGCGGCGTCGTCAAGACCGATGACGGCGTAGCCACCCTGACCGAGTTCGGCACCAAGTTGCTCGCAAAGCGCGGCATCACGAGCCAGACCGCGCAGGCACTGCGGACCAAGCTCTTCCCGAAGCTCGTCAACATCCTCAAGCTCCGCTCGGGGCTGGCCGAGGTCGCCGGCCTGGCTCGCGTTATCGCCCTGACCGGCACCGACGCGCAGAAGGAGAAGCTGGCCGAGGCCAGTGCGACTCTCCTGGCCTCAGTAAACGACGTCAAGAAGACGCTGCAGAGCGCCCTGGCCTAGGCGTACTTCATCACCGTCCGTGCGGCCCTCCCCTCGGGTCGCACGGACGGTGAACGCTTGCTCGAAGGCGGTGACATCGTGCCCTGCCGACCGCCTCCAATAAACTCCGCGGGTGACCCAAGACCACCTATCCGTGCGCGGCCGGATCGCACTGGCCGCCGGGAGGTCAGCGCGCTGGGCATCCCGGATCAGCGGTCGCGGCGCGGGCTCCATGATCGGCGGGCTCATCGCCCTCAAATTGGACGGCTCGGTACTGGCGCAGCTGGGCCGGGGTCGCCGCACGGCCCTGATCACCGGAACCAACGGCAAGTCCACCACCACCAGGATGACCGCGGCCGCCCTGGCGACCGTCGGACCGGTGGCCACCAACACCGAAGGCTCCAACATGGATGCCGGTCTGGTTGCCGCGCTGGCCGGGACACGGGAGGCCGAGCTCGCGGTGCTCGAGGTCGACGAGATGCACGTTCCGCATGTCGCCGATGCGGTCAACCCCGCGGTCATCGTGCTGCTCAACCTCAGCCGAGATCAGCTTGATCGCGTCGGCGAGATCAACAACATCGAACGCACCCTGCGCAAGGGGCTGTCCCGGCACCGGGATGCGGTGATCGTCGCGAACTGTGACGACGTCCTCATGACATCTGCCGCGTACGACAGCCCCCATGTGGTCTGGGTGGCAGCGGGCGGCGGCTGGGCCGGCGACTCGGTGAGCTGTCCACGCAGCGGGGAACTCATCATGCGGGACGGAAACCGTTGGTATAGCACAGGAACCGACTTCTCCCGTCCCGATCCGGACTGGTGGTTCGACGACGATCGCATCTACGGCCCCAGCGGCATCAGCCTGCCGATGTCGCTAACCCTGCCCGGCACTGCGAACCGTGGAAACGCCACGCTCGCGGTGGCCGCCGCCGTCGAGCTCGGCGCTCGCCCTGGTCCTGCCGTGGATGCGGTATCCGCCGTCGATCAGGTGGCGGGCCGCTATCGCAGCATCGACCTCGGCGAACACACGGTGCGGCTGCTGCTGGCCAAGAATCCGGCCGGCTGGCAGGAGGCGCTGTCGATGGTGGACACCGACGCCGACGGGCTCGTCATCGCCGTCAACGGACAGGTGCCCGACGGCGAGGACCTGTCCTGGCTATGGGACGTCAACTTCGAGCATTTCGCATGCGATAACGGGGACTCGCCGGTGCCTCCCGTCGTCGCATCCGGCGAGCGCGGCACCGATCTGGCGGTCCGGCTGACCTACGCCAGCGTCACACACACCCTGCACCACGACCCGATACAGGCCATCAGAGCCTGCCCGCCCGGGAAGGTCGATGTGATCGCGAACTACACAGCCTTCCTCAACCTCAATCGCGCGCTGGCGAAAGGTGGTGCGGCATGACCACTGGTCTTCGCGCAAGCGGCTCATCCACAAGCGAATCCACCGTTCGCGTGGGCTTGGTCCTGCCCGATGTCATGGGCACCTACGGCGATTCGGGCAATGCCGTGGTGCTGCGGCAGCGGTTACGGATGCGCGGTATCGACGCCGAGATCGTGGAGATCACCCTGGCCGATCCGGTGCCTGATTCCCTCGATGTCTACACGTTGGGCGGCGCCGAAGACTACGCCCAGCGCCTTGCCACTCGTCACCTCATCGCGCATCCGGGATTGCAACGCGCCGCCGAGCGCGGTGCACCGGTGCTGGCGATCTGTGCGGCCATCCAGGTGCTCGGGCATTGGTACGAAACGTCATCGGGCGAACGCGTCGAGGGCGTCGGCCTGCTGGATGTCACCACCAGTCCACAGGACAAGCGCACCATCGGAGAATTGGCCGGTGTGCCCATCATGGATGAGCTCGAAAACACGCTGACCGGGTTCGAGAACCACCGTGGCGGAACGGTTCTGGGACCGGCTGCGGCACCGTTGTCCAGGGTGTCACGCGGAGCGGGAAACCGGGCCGGCGACGGCACCGACGGTGTGGTGCAGGGCAGCGTGATCGCCACCTACATGCACGGTCCGTGTCTGGCACGCAATCCCGAGCTGGCCGATCTTCTGCTGGCACGCGCCATGAACGTGCCGGAACTGACTGCGCTGGATCTGGATGAGGTCGCGCGACTGCGCCGGGAGCGGTTGTCCGCCAAATGATCTAGAGGGGACGCCGCCCGGAGAGCGCGCGCCCCAGCGTCAGTTCGTCGGCGAATTCCAGGTCCCCGCCCATCGGCAGACCCGAGGCCAACCGCGTGACGGTCAGCCCCGGAAAATCGCGCAGCATCCGCACCAGATAGGTCGCCGTGGCCTCGCCCTCGGTGTTCGGGTCGGTGGCGATGATGACCTCGGAGATGGAGACACCATCCTCCTCGGTTCCTATGCGTCTCAACAGCTCCCGAATACGTAGCTGTTCGGGTCCGACACCCGAGAGCGGATCCAGCGCGCCGCCGAGCACGTGATAGCGACCGCGGAACTCGCGGGTGCGCTCCACCGCCTGCACGTCCTTGGGCTCCTCGACAACACAGACCAGGGCGATGTCGCGGCGCGGATCAGAACAGATGCGGCAGCGCTCCTTATCGGAGACGTTCCCGCACACCTCGCAGAACTGCACACCATCGCGGACCCGCGTCAGGGCCGCGGTCAGTCGATCGATATCGGGGGCCTCGACACCCAACAGATGGAAGGCGATGCGCTGCGCGCTCTTGGGCCCTACCCCGGGCAGCTTGCCCAGCTCGTCAATGAGGTCCTGGACCGGGCCCTCAAACACCGGGCAATCCCAGCCCTCCACCAAGATCGCCGAGGCCACCCGCGAGCGGCCCCAGCCGCTGGCTTGCGAGCTCCTGTGTCTTCGATGACAGATCGGCAAGCGCGCCGATGACCAGGTCCTGCAGCGTCTCCACGTCTCCGGGATCGACGATCTTCGGATCGATCTGGACGCCGGTCACCTCACCGCTGCCCTTAGCGGTGATCCGCACCAGGCCGCCGCCGGACTCGCCCACGACCTCGGCCGCAGCGATCTGCGCCTGAGCAGCCATCAGCTGCTGCTGCATCTGCTGTGCCTGCGCGAGCAGAGCGGACATATCCGGGGCGCCTCCGGGCTGCATGTGTCTCCTTAGTGGGCAAAATCAACTAGGTATGAAAACTGTCACGCTCGCCGGGCCTCGGCGGGTCGTCAACAAGGGTAGCCGCCGTCCGGGCTACCGTGGCCAGGTGCGAGTGAGTTTCGGACGCCAAATGTCGTGGGCCTTGCCACTCCGTCGCGCCCTGGGCTTGTCCGGGACAGCGCTGCTGACGGCGGCATCGGTCACGGTGCTGCCTATCGTCGTGCCCTCGGCCCCCACCATCTTCACCGCAGGCGCGGCACCCGGTGTCGCTGGACGCATCGTCGTGCTGGATCCCGGACACAACGGCGCCAACGACGGTTCGATCAACAACCAGGTGCCCGACGGCCGAGGCGGCACCAAGAGCTGTCAGACCAGCGGCACCGCCACCGACGGCGGGTATCCCGAGCACACCTTCACGTGGAACACCGTGTTGCTCATCCGCCAGCAGCTGACCCAGCTGGGTGTGCGTACGGCCATGACCCGCGGCGACGACAACAAGCTCGCAGCGTGCATCGACAAGCGCGCCGAGATTGAGAATGGATACAACCCGGACGCGGTGGTGAGCATCCACGCCGACGGCGGCCCGGCCGGCGGCCACGGCTTCCACGTCAACTACTCAAGCCCACCGGTGAACGCCGTGCAGGGTGAGCCGACACTGCGTTTCGCCAAGACCATGCGAGACAGCCTGCAAGCCGCCGGCCTGACACCGGCGACGTACATCGGCACCGGTGGACTCTACGGCCGTTCCGATCTGGCGGGCCTCAACCTCGCCCAGCACCCGAAGGTGCTCGTAGAGCTCGGCAACATGAAGAACGCCCAGGACGCCGCGATGATGACGAGCCCCGAGGGCAGGTCCAAGTACGCACAGGCTGTGGTTCAGGGCATCGTCGCGTACCTCAGCGGTACCGCGCCCGCCGCGGAACCGGCCCCGGCACCCGAGGCCGCTCCCGGCGGCTAGCCGACTTAACCCTTTTCTACGACCTGCTTCAGGTTGGCCAGAACTTCGGCCTGAATCTTCTTGAGCCCCAACGGCGCAAAGGTCTTCTCAAAGAATCCCTTGATACCGCTGCCACCGGTCCACGCGGTCTTGGTCGTGACGGTGGAGCCGGTTCCGGCGGGTGCGACGGTCCAGCTGGTCACCAGCGTCGAGTTGGCATCCTTCTCGATGACGGTGTGCCCTGCCACGCTGACGCTGGACTTGATGTCCCGGACCCTCGACTCGGTCGCCTGCAGCTTCCAGGACGCCACGGTGCCCTCACCCTGACCGCCTTCGAGCACCTGGTAGTCGCGGTAGTGGCTGGACAGGATCTTCGGGCGCACGTGCTGGTAGTCGGCGACAGCCGCGAGCACTGCCTCGGGCGCCGCGTCGATCAACACCGAACTGGACGCACTGACCTGACCCATGAGTTCTCCCTCGCTGCTACTTGGTTCTACTACTGGTTGTAGTCGCAGTCTAGGGGTCGCCCACCAGATCGCCGAGGCCACGTTCCCCCTCCACCGTCTGGCCGCCCCGTTGCAAAAAGCGCTCGATTCGGCGGGTGCTGTGGGCGTCGGCGAACGCGGCAACAATGGCTGTGCGCTCTGCGGCCAATCCCGGCTCGAGGTCGCTGGCCAGCGCATCGACCGCGCTCCTCGCTCCGGCAATCAGTTCGAGCGGGTTGACAGCGATACGCCGGGCGAGCCGATTCACGAACCGCCACCCCTCAACGGGGTCCAGGGCACGGTTCACCCAGCCGTATCGCTCCGCCAGATCCGCGCCGAAATCCTGGTGACCCAAAATCACCTCAAGCGCCCGCGCCCGGCCCATGGCCTGGAGCAGGTGTTGGGGGCCTGATCCGGCGGGGACGATGCCCAGTCCGGTCTCCACCTGATTGAAGACGGCCTTGGTGCGCACCGCGAACCGCATGTCCAGGTTGAGTAGGAACTCGCTGCCGCCACCAGCGACCCTGCCCTCCACGAGGGCGATGGTCGCCTGTCGTAGCGCCCGAAACCTGCCGACCAGTCGCTGGAAGGATTCGACCGACTCCGCCGTGCGAGCCGAATCCGTTTGCAGAATATCAACATTCAGGTGGGCGATGAAGAAGTCCGGATTGGCACTGCCGAACAGCACCACCCGTACATCGTCGCGATCGGAGAGCCATCGGGCCAGACGCGACAGGCTCGACATGAGTGGCCCGTCGAGAAGATTGAGCGGGCCGTGGTCAAACAGGACGGTCAGGACGCGATCATCGAGCGCACAACGCAACCCGGTGAGCTCGGGCACCTCGGCGTTCACCAGACTGCGCTCATCAGAACGCGACAGACCCCGGCGGCAGGCCGAGTTCTACCCGCCCGAACAGCTCGTAGGCCGAATCCGTCTCATACACAACGTGTGTGGACAACGTGTTCACATCGCGCAGGTGACGCTGCAACGGTGAGTCCTCGTACTGCGCCGAAGCGCCGCAGGCCTCGACCGCCTCGGCGATCGCATGTTTACAAACCTCCACCACGTATGCGCAGTTGCGGCGCACGGCCACCCGGTCCTCCGTCGTCAATCCCGCGCCCGAACGCAGCTTGTCCTCCACATTCCGCACTGTGTCCAGCAACAGAGCCCGGGCGGATTCCGCTTGTGCAGCAACATGTCCCATGCGGCGATGCGCGGTGGCAAGCTTGGACTGCTCCTGCATTGAATACCGCATCACCCTGGTCTTGATCTTCTCGGTGAACAGCTCCACCGTGCCCAGGGCCATCCCGACCGCCGGCGCCGCCGCGACATTGGACAGGGCACAGAAGAGCGGTATCCGGTAGATGGCAGACCCGTACAGTTCCGCCGACGGCGACTGCCCACGTGCCAGCGGGCCGAACTCCTGCACCCGGTGCTCGGGAACGAAGACGTCGTTGACGGCGATATCCATGCTTCCGGTACCCCGTAAGCCCGAGGTGAACCAGGTGTCGATGACCTCCAGGTCGGAGCGGGGGATCATGAAGGTGCGCAGGTCGGGGTACTTCGGCGGCTCATCATGATGCACCACCGCGGCGACGGACGCCCACGATGAGTGCCACACACCGCTACCGAATTGCCAACGCCCCCTTATCTTGTAGCCGCCCTCGACCGGGGTGGCGATACCCGACGGCGACCAGCTGCCCGGAAACAGCAAGGGAGACCCGGCGGGCACGGACCCGAACATCTCGTCCTGCAGCTTCTCGGGGAACAAGCCGGCGAGCCAGTTGTGAATCCCGTAGATACAGAACGTCCAGGCGCTCGACCCACAGACCTTGCCCACCTCGATGACCGCACTGACCAGGGTCTCCAGGCTTGCCTCATCGCCCCCGTATCGTCTCGGCGCCATCAGGCTGAAAAGCCCGGACTGGGACAACTCGGCGATGGTCTCGTCGGGCATCCGCCGCAGACGCTCTGCTTCCAGCGCTCTGGCGCCAATGGCGGGCGCAAGCGCACGCGCACGCGCAACGGCATCGGGCTGCACTGCTGTCGAACTCGTCATCAAAACCTCGCAACCTGCGCAATCATTAGTGGATGACACACGATCGAATTAAAACTGAATCTCGATTCAGGTTTAATGTAGCCTTGGCGGAGTGGTGATGTCTAGCGATTCAGCGATCCGGCCCACAGCCGCCGATCAGCCCTCAACACAGCGCGGGCGCAGCACCCGCCGCGCCTTGATGGACGCCGCGCGCGAGGTCATCTCCCGAGTCGGCTACGCCGAGACACGGGTCATCGACATCACCACCGAGGCCGGGAAATCCGTCGGAGTCTTCTACAACTACTTCACCGACAAGGCCGAGCTGCTGCGCACCATGGTCGATGAGTTCCGCGACGACGCGTACGCGCGCGGCGACACCGTCGCAACCAGCGATCGCGCACCGTACGACGTGATCAGGGACATCGTCACGGTGTACTGGACCACCTACCGGGAGCACGCTCCGGTTCTTTCCGGGGTGTTCCAGGCAGCCCAGATCGACCCCACCTTCGTGGACTATTGGCGAAAATTGCGGGCCCCGGCACGCACGATGATCGCCAACAACATTCGGCATCTACAGACGCGCGGGTATAGCCCGGGAATGGATCCCGATATCACCGCATCGGCGATCGGCGCGATGATGGACTACTTCTGTTACGTCTGGCTGGTAGAGGGCGGCGAGACTGTGCGCAGCGCGGTCACCGACGAGGAGGCCATCGACACGTTGGCCCGCATCTGGTTCAACGCGCTGTGGTGGAAAACCGAAGGCGCGCATGGCGCCACCTGAGTGGGTGGCCGCGCTACTCGCCCATGCCGAACTCGTGCCGCTGGAGGCGCAACCGCTGACCGGAGGAGTGTCCTCCGATGTATGGCGCGTACGGCTGAGTTCCGGGGAATCGGTCGTGGTCAAGCGGGCTGTCGAGCGGCTGCGCGTAGCAGCGCACTGGGTAGTGCCGCTGGCGCGCAACGCTTTTGAAACACGCTATCTGAAGGCCGTGTCGAAGATCGTTCCGGCCTTCGTGCCGAAGGTTGTGGTGGCTGACGAGCGCCTGCACGCCTTCGCGATGGCCGATCTGGGACCTATCCCGTCCTGGCGAGAGGATCTGGCAGCCGGCCGCATCGATCCGGAGGTCGGCGCGGTACTCGGTGCGCGCCTGGCCGCCGTGCATGCCCACACCGCCAGTGATGACACGGCGGCACGCGAATTCGCCTCCGACGACCTGTTCGAGGCGTTGCGGATCGAGCCATATCTGCGCTACCCGGCAGAGCGCCTCCCCGAACACGCTGGGGTCTTGTCGACCCTTGCCGACGATCTCGCGGGCACTCGCATCGCGCTGGTGCACGGAGACGTGAGTCCAAAAAACATCATCGTCACCGCCGACGGGCCGGTACTGACCGACGCCGAATGCGCCTGGTACGGCGACCCCGCCTTCGATCTCGCATTCTGTCTCAATCACCTGCTGCTCAAGCGGATATGGAAGCCGCAGCACCGCGATCTACTGCAGGAGACGAGTGCCCACCTCCTCGCCGCATACCTGCGGGACGTCTCCTGGGAGCCCCCGGATGCGGTTGCCGCTCGCACTGCGCGGCTCCTGCCCGCGTTAGCGCTGGCCCGCGTCGACGGGCGTTCCCCTGTGGACTACTTGTCTGCCACACAACGTGATTCACTGCGCGTGCGCGCCGGACGAGCCCTGCATGAATGGGCCACCGATCCGTTGGCCGTCGCACAACAGTTGGAAGGGTTATGACCGGAACACAGATCATCGGTGTGCACGCTCGACGGATATGGGACTCGCGGGGAAGACCGACCGTCGAGGCGGAGCTACTCCTCAGTGATGGCAGCACCGGGCGCGCGATCGCTCCGGCCGGCGCATCCCGGGGCAGCGGTGAAGTGACCGACTTGCGGGACGGCGGCAAGCCCTTCGCCGGGTACGACGTGACGGCAGCCGTGACCGCGGCCCGAGGCCTGGCCCAGCATCTCGTCGGCATCGATGCCACGAACCAGCAGGCCGTCGATGCGGCCCTGGCAGGCGCCGACAGCTCCGCCGAGTTCGCGGCCATCGGCGGAAATACCGCGGTGGCGATATCGATGGCAGCCGCCCACGCCGCCGCAGCTGCACACGGAATACCTTTGTGGCGGTATCTGATCGGCGATCGCACGGCCGCAATGCCGTTGCCGGAGATTCAGGTGATTGGCGGCGGCGCCCATGCCGCGCGTCGCACCGATGTCCAGGATTTCATGGTGGTGCCCGCCGCCGCCGACAGCATCGAGCAGGGCCTGAACTGGGTAGCCGAGATCCATCGCGCTTGCGGGACAACACTTTCCGAGCGGGGCAGGCTTGCCGGGGTGGCCGACGAGGGCGGTTGGTGGCCGGTGGTGGACTCCAACGAGGACGCGTTGGAGCTGCTGGTCGCCTCCATCGAGCGCGCTGGATTGCAGCCCGGCACCCAGGTAACGATCGCCTTGGACATCGCATCAAGTGAGTTCGGCAGTGGCGGCCGCTACCGCCTTGGGCTCGATGGCACCGAGCTTGACTCCGACGCATGGTCGGAGGTTCTGATCGGCTGGATCGATAAGTATCCGATCGCCTCCATCGAGGATCCCCTCGCCGAGGACGACCCCGCGGCGCTGGCGGCCTTCACCCAAGCAGTGGGACATCGTGTCCTGGTTGTCGGAGACGATTTCACGGTGACCAACGCCGAGCGCGTGCGACGAGCAACCGAAACCGGCGCGTGTAACGGCTTGCTGGTAAAGCCGAATCAAGCAGGAACGCTCAGTGCCGCCAAGGCCGCGCACGATACCGCTCACGACTGCGGATGGGACACCATCGTCTCCGCGCGATCCGGTGAGAGCGAAGATGTCACCATTGCGCACCTGGCGGTCGGTTGGGGCGCCGAGCAACTCAAGGTGGGCTCCATCACCAGATCCGAACGCACCGCGAAGTGGAATGAGCTGCTCCGCATCGACGAACAGCTTGGCGGAGCGCCGATTCGGTTAGGACGATTGACCCTCGGTTAGTTACCGCCAGTCGCGCGTAGTCGCCGAATCAAGATCTCGGATGCGCCCCGCCCGGAACCGGACTAGCGTAGGAACTGTGCCTATCACATTGGGATCGGCGCACGCCGAGGGAGTGAACCGGCTGCTGCGAAGTTACCGGGCCATTCCCACGACGGCGACTGTCCGTTTGGCTAAGCCCACGTCAAATCTGTTCCGCGCAAGGGCAAAGTCGACCACACCGGGCCTGGATACCTCGGGGCTCACCGGTGTCATCGACGTGGACACCGTCAACAGGACGGCCGATGTGGCCGGGATGTGCACGTATGAAGACCTGGTTGCGGCAACACTTGCGCGCGGGTTCTCGCCCCTGGTGGTGCCACAGCTCAAGACAATCACGCTGGGCGGAGCGGTCACCGGACTCGGCATCGAATCCACGTCCTTCCGCAACGGACTTCCGCACGAATCCGTCGTCGAGATGGACATTCTCACCGGCACGGGCGAGATCATCACCGCCGCGCCGGATCGGCATCCGGATCTTTACCGGGGCTTCCCCAATTCGTACGGCACGCTGGGCTACTCGGTGCGTCTGCGCATCGAACTCGAACCCGTCAAACCATTCGTCGCCTTGCGACACATTCGATTCCACAGCGTCGATGAACTGGTGACGGCGATGGACACAGTCGTGGACTCGGCCACCTATCAGGGCGAACCCGTGGACTACGTGGACGGCGTGGTGTTCAGCACCGACGAGTCCTACCTCTCCCTAGGCACCCAGACGGCCACTCCGGGACCGGTGAGCGATTACACCGGGCAACGCATCTACTACCGGTCGATCCAGCACGCGGACGGAATCAGCAACGATCGGCTGACAATTCACGACTATCTATGGCGCTGGGACACGGACTGGTTCTGGTGTTCGCGCGCCTTCGGTACGCAGAATCCGCGCATCCGGCGACTATGGCCGCGAAAGTACCGGCGCAGCAGCGTGTATTGGAAGATGATCGGTCTGGACCAGCGTTATGACATCGCCGACCGCATCGAACGGTTTAACGGACGTCCGGCTCGGGAACGTGTAGTGCAGGACGTCGAGGTACCGATCGCGCAGACCGCGGAGTTCCTGCGCTGGTTCCTGGAAGAGATCCCGATCGAACCGGTATGGCTGTGTCCCTTGCGGTTACGTGATGACCAGGGCTGGCCGCTGTACCCGATACGGTCGGGACAGACATACGTCAACATCGGGTTTTGGTCCTCCGTGCCCGTCGGTCCCGTCGAGGGCGGCACCAACAGGCTCATCGAGCGCAAGGTGGGTGAGCTGGGTGGGCACAAGTCGTTGTACTCCGAATCCTTCTATTCGCGCGACGAGTTCGAGTCGCAATACGGCGGCGAGCACTACCGGACCTTGAAGAAGACGTACGACCCGGATAACCGATTGCTGGATCTCTATGCGAAGGCGGTACGGCGACAATGACAACCACACAAGCCAAGAATGACCGGAGCGAGAACGGCAAGCTCTCGCTGGCCGAGATCCTGGAAATCATGGCAGCCGGTGATCTGCCGCTGCGGTTCAGCGCATACGACGGCAGCAAGGCCGGCCCGGAGAACGCGGCGCTGGGCCTCGACCTGCTGACACCACGCGGCACCACATATTTGGCAACGGCTCCAGGTGATTTGGGGCTGGCGCGGGCCTACGTCTCAGGCGATATCGAGATGCAGGGGGTTCATCCGGGAGACCCGTATGAGCTGCTGAAGGCCATGGCCGACAGGCTGGACTTCAAACGTCCACCCGCGCGGGTGCTGGCCAACATCGTCAGGTCGATCGGTCTTGAGCATCTGCGTCCCATCGCGCCACCCCCGCAGGAGGCCCTGCCCCGTTGGCGGCGGATCGTCGAAGGATTCCGCCACAGCAAGACACGCGACTCCGAGGCCATCCATCATCACTACGACGTCTCGAATACGTTCTACGAGTGGGTGCTTGGATCGTCCATGACCTACACGTGCGCCTGCTATCCCCACGCCGATGCCAGCCTGGAGGAGGCGCAGGAGAACAAGTACCGGCTGGTGTTCGACAAGTTGGGGCTCAAGGCCGGTGACCGGCTGCTCGATGTGGGCTGCGGGTGGGGGTCGATGGTCCGGTACGCGGCGCGGCGCGGCGTACGGGCCACCGGTGTCACACTCTCCGCGAAGCAGGCGGCCTGGGCACAGAAAGCCATTGCCGACGAGGGGCTCTCGGATCTGGCCGAGGTTCGTCATGCCGACTACCGCGACATCACGGAACGCGAGTTCGATGCCGTCTCGTCCATTGGGCTCACCGAGCACATCGGCATCGCGAACTATCCGGCGTACTTCCGGTTCCTGCAGTCGCGGCTCAAGACCGGTGGCCTGCTACTCAATCACTGCATCACCCGTCCGGACAACCGAACCTCTGCCGTCGCAGGGTATTTCATTGACCGCTACGTGTTCCCCGACGGGGAGCTGACCGGATCCGGCAGGATCATCACCGAGATACAGAACGTCGGTCTCGAGGTGCTGCACGAGGAGAACCTGCGCCATCATTACGCGCTGACGCTCAAGGAGTGGTGCGCCAACCTCGTCGAGCACTGGGATGAGGCGGTGGGTGAAGTGGGCGAGGCCACCGCGAAGGTGTGGGGCCTGTACATGGCCGGTTCGCGACTGGGCTTCGAACGCAACGTCGTTCAGCTACACCAGGTGCTGGCCACCAAGCTCGATGCGCGTGGCGGCTCCTCGCTACCGCTGCGCCCGTGGTGGCAGCCCTAGCTGGGATCGATCTTGCGGGCGCCCAGCTCGTTCTGAAGTAGTTCCAGCGCAACCTCTTCGGGATCACGCCGCGGCCCAGCCTCGCCCTGCCCGGCCTCGGCGAGCATCTGCTCCTCTTCGTCCTCGGGAGACGGCGGCTCTGGCTCCGGTTCGGGAGCCGGCTCGGGTTCAGCCGTCGGGCGGCTCGGGCGGGTCACCACCCGGGGGGCAGCCTTGGCCGGTCGGGTACCTGCCGCAGGCGCTGTCGCCTCGGCGCTGCCCACCTCGCAGCGGATCTCCCAGTCCACGCCGAGCGCATCCTTCAGCGCCTCTCGGATGACCTCGGCGTTGCGCGACTCGGTGATGCGCTTGGCCAATGGCGGCGAATCATGGGACAGCACAAGGGTCTTGCCTTCGATGGCGCGCACGGTAGCGCCCGAGAGCATGACCTCCGTGGTGCGGCTGCGGTCCCTGACCTTGGACCGAATTTCCGCCCAGGCATTGCGCACGGCGGTGGTATCGAGGGCACCGGGCTGGCGGGGCTCGGGTTCCGGAGCGGGCTCCGGTTCAGGCTCGGGAGTTGGCTCCGGCGCGGGAGGTTCCGGTTCGGGAACGGGTTCCGGCGCGGGAGGCTCAGGTGTTGGTTCAGGAGCGGGTCCCGGTTCCGGGCTCGGCGCGGGAGCTGGTGCCGGAGGTTCAGGCGCGGGAGGTTCAGGAGCCGGAGTTGGCGCAGGTGGCGCGGGCGCCTCCCCAGCCGGGGCAGCCGTGTCAGCCGGCGCCTGCGACTTACGGACGAAGCGCGGTGCCGCGCCTCCTCCACCGGCCTCCGGCACCGACATGTCCAGACGCTTCTCGATACGCTCGACACGTTGCAGCACAGCCGATTCGGCATCGGCGGCCGACGGCAACAGCAGTCTCGCGCACACCACTTCCAGCAGCAGCCGCGGCGCCGTCGCGCCGCGCATCTCCCCCAGCCCGGCATGCAGCACCTCGGCATACCGGGTCAGCGTGGCGGGACCGATGCGCTCGGCCTGCTCCCGCATGCGCTCGAGCACATCCTGTGGCGCATCGACCACGCCGCGTTCCGCAGCATCCGGAACAGCCTGCAGGACAATCAGATCGCGGAAACGCTCAAGCAGATCGGTGCCGAATCGCCGCGGATCGTGCCCGGCATCCATCACGCCTTCAATGGCCCCGAAGACCGCGGCGCCGTCACCGGCAGCGAGTGCGTCCACCGCGTCGTCAATCAGCGCGATATCGGTGACACCCAGCAGCGAGAGCGCCCGCTGGTAGGTGACGCGCTCTTCGTCGGCGCCGGCAAGAAGTTGATCGAGTACCGACAGGGTGTCGCGAGGGGACCCCGCACCGGCGCGGATTACCAGCGGATACACCGGATCGTCGACGGCCACGTTTTCCTGCGCACAGATGCTCTCGACGAGCGCGCGCATCGTCTTGGGTGCCAGCAGGCGGAACGGATAGTGGTGGGTACGCGACCGGATGGTGGGCAGCACCTTCTCCGGTTCGGTGGTCGCGAAGACGAAGATCAGATGCTCGGGCGGCTCCTCGACGATCTTGAGCAGCGCGTTGAAACCCGCGGTGGTGACCATGTGCGCTTCGTCGATGATGAAGATGCGGTAGCGCGACTGAGCGGGCGCGTAGAAGGCGCGGTCGCGCAGCTCGCGGGTGTCGTCCACACCACCGTGGCTGGCAGCGTCGAGTTCGATGACGTCGACGTTGCCCGAACCATTGGGAGCCAGCGCGATACATGAGTCGCAGGTGCCACAGGGCGTCGAGGTGGGCCCCTGCGTGCAGTTCAGCGAGCGGGCCAGAATGCGGGCTGAGGACGTCTTACCGCAGCCACGGGGCCCCGAGAACAGATAGGCGTGGTTGATCCGGCCAGCGTCCAGGGCAGTGGTCAACGGTCCGGTGACATGCTCCTGGCCGACGACTTCGGCGAAATTCGCCGGGCGATACTTGCGGTACAGGGCCACGGAGAGCAAGGGTACCGGCGACCACAGACTGTTCCACCCAGCTCCCCTCCCCGGGCCACCCGGCGAACAAACCGCCACGCCGGGTGATCTTGTTCGCTAAAGTCCGGCCATGAGGACACGTCGCGTTGATATGAGCACTGTGTTGGCGGTGGGCGCGAGTGTCATCACACTCGCATTTACCTCCGCTTGTTCCAAGCAATCTCAGGAATCGCCGGACAATCCACCGGCGCCGTCGTCAAGTTCGCAGCAGCCGGACGAACCGACCGTGAAGTTGCCCACGGGCCCAGCGAGCGCGCTGTTGCTCACCCGCGAGAACTTTCCCGCAGGCAATGGGAAGTTCACGGTCGAGGACAAGGGCCAGCTGGATAAGGAAAAGACCGGCAAGCCCAAGCCGGAGAAGGTCAATCCGCCCGGATGCTATGAGTTCATTTCCGAGGGAGACGGCGACTACGACAGAGCGCAAGCCAAGTACGAGGCGGACACCGTGACGGCGGAGAGCAGTGTCGGGCTCGGGATCAAGCAGTCGTTCGACGACCTCGCGAAGCGGGCGCAAGAATGCGCGTCGGTGCAGATGGAGGGCGACGGGGTAGCCATGAAGGCGAAAGTCTCCATTGCCGACCTGCCTGGTGCCGCGGTGGAGACCAAGTTGGTCAAGATTGGCGGCCTTCTTGGGCCCGACGGAGATCAGATCGGCGTCGAGTCGCATATCGCAGTCGCACACCCTCGCGGCACGACCGTCCGGATCGAGGTCGACCGATTCATAGATCCGTGGACACCAGAGCAGGACACGTTGGTGTTGGATCTACTCAACAAGCAGATCGCCAAGGTGCAGAACGCGCCATAGGCGGATAGGCACGTAACGGTTGGGGAATCCTGTGACTCGCACACTGTCTATCGCAGCGATATCCACCGCGCTGATCATCGTCTCGGCATGCTCCAACGTCGTCGAGGGTGAGGCCAAATCGGATGGCTCACCCGGACTGCCCAAGGGTGATCCCGCCAGTCTCCTGCTACCGCGCGAGGACTTCCCCGACGGTTCCGGCACTTACGAGGTGCTCAAGCAGCCGGGCCAAGACGGCCCCACCGTAAGCCCCGTCGAGTGCAACATCTTCGTCAATCACGACACCGTCACCTTTGACCAAGCGGCCGCGCAGTACGAGGACGGAGCCATCCGAGTGGACGTGGTAGTCGGCAAGGGCATTGCCGACTCTTTCGCATCGCTGCAGGAGAAGGCCGGGCGATGCGCTTCCGTCACACTGGATCTCGACGGAGTGGGCGGGACGGGCAGCGTGAAAGTGGAGAAGGTCTCCGCGACCACTGTGGACACGACCGCGACCGTCTTCACGGGCAACCTGGGCGTGGACGGTGAACAGACCGTCCCGATCACCATCAAGACGCTCACCGCACAGCCGCGCGGCGCCGCGGTGACCGTCAAGGTCTTACACGCCATGGAGCCGTGGACCAGCGATGACGACAAGCTGGCGCTGACGCTGCTCAACAAGCAGGTCGCCAAGGTGCAAAACGCACCCTAGGCGCCACGCTCCAACAGCTTTTCGGCCGCCGCCAGCAGTGCGCACGTCGCCAGACCGTCGACGGCAGCGCCTACGGTCTCCAGCGGCGGGAACGTCGGCGCCAACCGAATGTTCTTGTCGTCCGGGTCATTTCGGTACGGGAACGTAGCCCCGGCCTCCGTGAGCGCAATGCCGGCTTCCTTGGCCAGGGCGACGGTGCGCTTGGCGGTGCCGTCAAGCACATCAAGGCTGATGAAGTACCCGCCCTTGGGCTCACTCCAGGACGCGATCTTGCTCTCACTCAACCGATCGTCCAGGATCTCAAGTGCCAGTTGAAATTTGGGCGCAAGGATCTGCTGATGCTTCTGCATGTGTAGCTTGACGCCCTCGGCGTCGCCGAAGAAGCGTAGATGCCGCAACTGATTGACCTTGTCGGGCCCGATGCTGCGCTTACCGGCATGCTGCAGATACCAGGCGATGTTGGCCAGCGATCCGCCCATGAAGCTGACGCCCGCACCGGCGAAGGTGATCTTGGAGGTGGAGGCAAAGATCAACGGGCGGTTGGGGTGCCCGGCGGTTTCGGCGAGACCCAGCAGGTCCACATTCCGGACGAAATCGTGTGTGAGCGTGTGCACGGCGTAGGCGTTGTCCCAGAACAACCGGAAATCCGGTGCGGCCGTATTCATCTGGACGAGGCGACGGGTGACCTCCCAGGAGTACACCGTGCCCGTCGGGTTGGAGAAGACAGGCACGGTCCACATGCCCTTGATGGTCGAATCGGAGGCGACGAGTTCCTCGATGAGGTCGACGTCGGGGCCGTCCTCACGCAGCGGGACCGGAACCATCTCGATGCCGAAGGATTCGGTGATCGCGAAGTGGCGGTCGTACCCGGGCGCCGGGCACAAGAATTTGACCAACGGCTCCTGCGACCAAGGACGCGGTGAGTCGACGTTGCCGTGCAGCAGCGAGTACACGATCACGTCGTGCATCAGCGACAGGCTGGCGTTGTTGGCGGCGATCAGATTGGGTGCCGGAACGCCGAGCAGCTCGCCGAAGATTGCGCGCAGCTCCGGCAGGCCGTTGCCGCCGCCGTAGTTGCGCGTATCGGTGCCATTGCCGTCTCGGAAGTCATCGGCGCCGGGTAGGGACAGTAGACCGTTGGACAGGTCGAGCTGCTCCGGCGCGGGCTTTCCCCGGGTGAGGTCCAGCGATAGGCCCTTGGCCTTGAGCTGGGTGTAGTTCTCCTGCTGCAACCGATGCTGAGCTGCGAGTTCGTCGGGTCCAAGCGACAGGAACGACACGACTTTCCCCTATTCGCCCCTGAGGGGCATCCGGAGGGCGAGATCTTCGGAAAGGGGACCCCGCGCACCCGACAGAGCCCGTTGACCCTTGCTGCCTTCCAGCCCTGGGGGAGTTCACAGGATAGACGCCGCGCGGGGTCCAGCGATCAGTCTAGTAGGCGGGGGTCAGCGGTCTTTCCTCACCCAGCTTCAGCTGTGGTGGGGGTATCCATTCGGTGGTGCCGTCGGTGCGTTTTCGGGTGGTCCAGCCGTGGCCTAGGAGGCGGTGGTGTGGTGCGCAGGCGAAGGTGAGGTTGTCGATGTCGGTGGGTCCGCCC
>Ga0265327_10000254_pt1 | contig 106076 bp, 89 predicted proteins | sample 41621metaG_FD_202089 | JGI IMG/M metagenome (GOLD analysis project Ga0265327, IMG submission 202089) | Rhizosphere microbial communities from Carex aquatilis grown in University of Washington, Seatle, WA, United States - 4-16-21 metaG | ecosystem: Host-associated > Plants > Roots > Rhizosphere...
GCTCCAAAGCATTGAAGGTATCTGCGCCAGTTAAATATTCAGAGATTATCTGGCTCTTTTTATCTGAAACTTTTTTGCGATCCATGATTTACAAAGATTGTAAACCTATTTCAGGACAAGACAGTTTGATGAAACTGCATTGGGTTTCCCGCCGGCCCAAATAATTTTTTTATTTAAGGGTAACACGTACATTTAGTTTATTAATTTATTCAACCAAAAAATTTCCCTTATGAACTTTGCGGACCGTATTTCAAATGGATGGACAATTGCTACCACCAGTTTTAAAGTTTTAAAAGCCAATGAACAACTTATTATTTTTCCTGTTTTATCGGGCATATCGTTAATGCTTATACTCGGGTCGTTTTTTACCGTGCTTCTGGCTAACGCAGGATGGCATTTAAGCAACCTTGACTACGGCAGGGATAAAATTGGCCAGTATGGGTTGCTGCTTGTTTTTTATGTAGTTAACTATTTTATAGTAGTGTTTTTTAATATGGCGCTTATGCATTGTGCAAAGCTGTATTTTGATGGAGAAGAGGTTACTGTGCGTGCCGGTATTGATTTTAGCATTAGCCGCATTGGGGTAATTTTTTCGTGGGCTGTATTTGCAGGTACCATTGGCCTTATATTAAAAGTAATACAGGAAAATGTAGGGTCACTTGGTAAAATAATCACCGGCATTGTAGGCGTAGTATGGAGCATTGCCACATTTTTTGTAGTGCCTGTTATAGCGTATGAAAAATTAGGGCCTATAGGTGCAGTTAAACGCTCAATAGAATTGATGAAAGAGAAATGGGGCGAAAGCCTTGGGGCCACGTTTAGCTTTGGCCTTATACATTTTGCTGCTATTATTATACTTGCTATACCGGCTTTTGCAATTGGTGCATTAGTTAACCCAATAGCAGGCATTGCGGTTGGGTTAATGGGCATATTTTTGCTGTCTGCCATATTTAGCGCGCTGCGCAGCATTTTTGTAAGTGCGGTGTATAATAATATTAACGGCAACCTTAACGAGCACTTTGACCAGCAAATGATAGATGGCTTATTTATGCCAAAAAAATAACAGCAATGCTGCTGCCCATCTCTAAATTTTTATCATGACTTTTTTTGGGAAGGAATATAAAACCAGGCCTGCTTATTACAACAATTGTTATAGCAAGCCTGGTTTTATATTTGGTTGTTAACTATAAGGAAGTAAAACAAAATTTTGTAAATGGTGTTAACGACGGCAGGGCACAAAAAGCAAAAGAAGATTCTGCTGCAAAAAAATGATTGCCGGGCAGCGCTTGGGGCTGTTATTTTCTTAAGATCTTCTCCATTGTTTTTCCTTTTGCCAATTCATCAACAAGCTTATCTAAATAGCGAACCTTTTGTATCAATTTATCTTCAATTTCTTCAACGCGGTACCCGCAGATTACACCGGTAATTTTTGAAACGTTGGGGTTAAGTTGTGGTGCGTTGGCGAAAAACGTTTCAAAATCGCTTCTTTTATCAATTTGTTGTTGCAGTGTTTCTTTATTATAACCTGTTAGCCAAAAAATAACTTCATCTACTTCTTCTTTTGTGCGGCCTTTTTTCTCAGCTTTTTGTACATACAGCGGGTACACACCTGCAAAAGACATTCTGTATACCCTTGCATTATTATTACTATTCATTTCAATAGTTTTATTTACCCGAAGTTAATTAAACAAACCTTCATTCAGCTTCGGGCAATCACAGTCCGAACGGTTAAAATTATTCAGACACATCATTATATATTCTTCCCGGTAGCCTGCATCATGCTATTCTGCTAATATCCATCCCCATCCAGCAAATTACCAATGCCGCCCAGTATGCTGCCTTCTTCCTTACGGTGGCCAAACTGCGGGCTGTATTGTATTATGCGACTGGCAAGGCGGCTAACGGGTAACGATTGTATCCACACTTTGCCGGGCCCGCGCAGCGTGGCAAAAAATATACCCTCGCCACCAAAAAACATATTCTTTATGCCTTTTACCATTTCAATATCATAATCAACAGATTGTGTAAAGGCAACAAGGCAGCCAGTATCAACTTTAAGCAGCTCACCAGGTGCAAGGTCTTTCTCAAGCACATGGCCGCCTGCGTGCATAAAAGCCATACCAACGCCTTCCAGCTTCTCCATAATAAAGCCTTCGCCGCCAAACAGGCCGGTGCCCAGCTTGCGTTGAAACTCAATGCCAATGCTAACACCTTTGGCTGCGCATAAAAAAGCATCTTTCTGGCAAATAATACGCTGGTTAAGCTGAAGCAGGTTAAGTGGTATTATTTTACCGGGGTACGGCGATGCAAAGCTTACATGCTTTTTGCCCGAAGCAATATTGGTAAAAGCTGTAACAAAAAGGTTTTCACCTGCAAGCACACGCCTGCCTGCACTAAACAGGCGGCCCATAATACTGTTGTCCTGCTGCTGGCTGCCATCGCCAAAAATGGTTTGCATTTGTATGCCGTCGTCCATCATCATAAATGCGCCTGGTTCGGCAATGGCAGTTTCACCAGGGTCTAACTCAACCTCAACATACTGCATTTCCTCACCATATATTTTGTAATCAATCTCGTGGTTCTGTATCATAATAAAATATTTATATGCAATTTAGGTAAAGCAGTTGACAGATGATAAATGACTGGTGACAGAGGGTAAAACCACATGACAGAAGAAAAAAAAGGCAGGTAAAACACAGATAGTTAAAAGATTTTTATAGGGAATTATTGCATCAAGGCTTGCCAAAAAAATCAAAAGGTTATATATGACTAACACATACAGTTATACCAAAGTTCACCAAAAAAAATATAAATTTTAAATGGAAAACAGGCCGAAAACAGCTTATATATTTGAAGGACCATCCCATACAATTCAACAAAACTTTTATGATCCCACAAGAAAAACAACAGGCTGTTACACACGCGCTGCAGGCCGCTTTTGGCACAAGCGAAATAGAAACCATTACACCAATTACCATCGGGCTTTCAACCGCGCTAACGTTTAAAATTATTGTACAGCGCAAGCCCTATTTGCTGCGGGTAACTATGCGTACCGATGCAGTTAGCGACCCTGCCCATTACTACGCATGTATGCAGCCGGCCGCAGAAGCCGGCATTGCACCACGCGTATTGTATGCAGGTATACCAGACCGTATTAGTATAACAGAATTTATTGAAGCCAAGCCATTTACCATAGGCCAGGCCAGGCAAATGATGCCGCAGTTATTAAAAAAGTTGCATGCACTGCCACCGTTTCCATATCGTGTTAATTACCTTGATGTGGCAAAAAATTTTATAAAAAAAATACGACTGTCAGGCCAGTTGCCGTCAACCACTGAAAGCTTGTTTACGCAGTTTGATAAAATTGTTGCAGTGTACCCAACCACCACCAGCGACTGGGTGTCTTGCCACACAGACCTTAAGAAAGACAATATTCTTTTTGATGGAAAACAGCTATGGCTTGTTGACTGGGAGGCCGCTTTTTTAAATGACCGTTATGTTGACCTTGCAGCCATTGCCAATTTTATATTAACCGACACAGAAGAAGAAAATGCTTTCCTTGAAGCTTATTTTGGCGAGGCACCAACAGCATACCAACGCGCACGCTTTTTTTTGATGCAGCAAATAGCGCACTTGTTTTGCTTTGCGCTTTGTGCCTGTATGGTAAGCGGCGGCAAGGCCGTTGATGTTGAAATACCTGCGCTTACTTTTCGTGAATTTCATAAAGGTTTATGGGGCGGAAATATTAACCTGGGCGATAACGCATTTAAAATGCAATACGCACTGGTACACCTGCAACAGTATATGTATAATTTACAATTGCCGCGATTTGAAGAAGCTTTGAATGTAATGGCCGCCATATAAGTGCGAACATGACTCAATTCCCTTTCCATTACCTTGCAATTGCCGCTTGATATAATGCGAAGCAGTTAAAAATTGAAACACGCTCATCAACTCCGTCAACCAGTCTTTCCAACATTTAACTTACCTTAATGGCCTTAATTTTAACTGCTATGCCAAAGTTGCTTAAGGTATTTATCAGCCTAATGTTTTTCCTGCCTTATTTAGTATTTGCACAAAAAATAAAAATTGTTACCAACCAGGTTGGTTATGAGTTTGACAAAGCCAAACAAGCCATTATAGTGGCTGATGCAAAATTGCCGGATGCTTCGTTCAGCATTGTTAATGCTGATGATGGATCGGCTGTTTATAACGGCAAAGCAGTTTATAGCGGCCCTGTTGACAAATGGAAGAACTTTATTTTTTATACTATAGATCTTACCAGTGTTACCAAAGAAGGTAGCTACCAGGTACAGGTTAAAACAGGTGGTAAAACCATAACATCTTACCCTTTTAAAATTGGCAAAAATGTGCTTGAAGCTGCTACCATAAGCGATGTAGTGTATTACTTTAAAGGCCAGCGCTGCAGCGGCCTGCTGGACAAGGCAGACAGGCACTCGCCTTTTGCAGGTGGCAAGCAGGGTTTTGTTGATGCGCATGGCGGCTGGTATGATGCCACGGGTGATTATGGCAAGCACCTTTCGCACCTTACTTTTTCAAGCTATTTTAACCCGCAGCAAATACCGCTTACTGCATGGAGCCTGCTTAAAACTTATGGACTGCTGGTTAAACGCGATGGCCACGACTTTAGGCAATACAACCGCCGTATATTAGATGAAGCAATGTATGGCGCTGATTACCTGTGCCGTATGGAGGCGCCCGATGGCAGCTTTTACCGCAGCGTTGGCGCACCCGGCCCTGGTAAAATGGCTAAAGACAGGGCGATTGGTATGGAAAGCAAAGCCTACACCATAAAAAAATCGGCCAACGAGTCGTTTGGCGGCAGTAGTAACGATACAAGCCAGCGCAGCTACCAGTGCAGCTACCGCAGCGGTGGCGGCATGTCTATTGCGGCGCTTGCAATAGCTTCAACTTACGATACCAGCGGGGATTATACCAATGCCGAATACCTGGCTGCTGCTGAAAAGGCTTTTGCTTTTTTGGAAGCCAATAATGTAAGCATGACGAATGATGGCGAAGAAAATATACTGGATGATTACTGTGCTTTAAATGCTGCCACTGAATTATACATTGCCACTAAAAAAGATATATACAAACAAGCAGCTGATAAGCGTGCAATACAACTGATGGCACGGTTTAGCCACTGGGATAAATACAGCGATTTTTGGCGCGCCGACGATAAGGACAGGCCATTTTTTCACCCGAGCGATGCAGGCTTGCCTGTAGTAAGCCTTTTGTACTATTACCCTATTGCGGATGCTGCCAAACAAGCTGCTATTAAAGCGGCGGTTAAACGCAGTATGGAGTTTGAACTAAAAGTTACCGCCGAAATAAACAACCCATTTGGTTATAGCCGCCAGCTTGTGCAGGACACGGCAGGCAACAGGCGCACTTCGTTCTTTTTTCCGCATGAAACTGAAGCAACGCCATGGTGGCAGGGCGAGAATGCCAGGCTTGGCAGTATGGCCGCAGCCGCAAGATTGGCTGCACCGTTGTATGCTGATGATAAAGCTTTTCATGATAAGCTTGAAACGTTTGCTATTAACCAGCTTAACTGGATACTGGGCCTTAACCCTTTTGATGCAAGCCTGCTGCAGGGCACAGGCCATAATAATCCCGTATATGGTTTTTTCGGTACGTTTGAATATACCAATGCACCAGGCGGTATTATAAACGGTATAACGTCGGGCCTTAACGATGAACATGATATTGACCTTAACCTGATGTACGCCGTAACCGGCAAAGACTATGACTGGCGTTGGGCCGAACAGTGGCTGCCACATGCTACCTGGTATTTATTGGCGGTTGCGTTGCATGGGTAGATAAAGTTGTGGAGTCAGTAGGTCATTAGTTAATAAGGAAGGGGCCGGGATGTATGTGGGGAAACAGGCTTTCGACCCGCGCCGCAGGTGCGGAACCCGGAAAAAAGCATTGCTCTATAAAGCAAACCTAGGGATATTACGCACATACTGCCACTTATAAAAGCGGTCCGCCTGGTTTCCCTTTAGGGTGTGTGGGGAGTTCTTATGTACTTTCTTATAGTGTTATAGTTAACCAGCCACAGCACAAATAATACGAGCGCCCCTGTAGCAACGGTGTATATGGATATTACAGGGCTAACATAAATGTTTTGCATTTGCAGTATGTGCTGCAACCAAACCTGTAGCCCGGCAATAACACATAGCACAATGGCGGTTATAATTATATTGGGTGGAAAAAACTGCGTTATTAAAAAGCGTTGCAGTTGTTTTGGCCCGGCCCCAAGCGTTATTAACAGCACTATTTCGGCCTGGGCAGATGCAATGGTAAGCTGTATAAATAACGTAAACACCAATAACGCAAACAGCAGCATAACGGCGCCGGTTATCCACGAAAAACTTATAACAATATTTACCACCTGGCGTATTTTACTAAACCGTGTTTTATCAGTATCAGTGCTAAGCCCGTGTTTTTTTAAATAGTCAACCAGTGCAGGGTTGCCGGGGTCTTTTGTTTTAATAATAATGCGTGATGGTTTTTCGCTTTGCGCCGAACCGTATTTGTTATTGGCCCAATCCATAAAAGGCTGCGGTACCAGTACAGACGATATGCGGTCGCTAAATCCTACCACCTTGCCGTAATAGCTTGCCTTAGTGCCGTCTGCCTTTGTAATGTTTACCTGTATGGGCAGGCTTTTAACCAGGTCGGGGCTAAGTTGCGGCAAGCCCTGGCTTGGTGCAAAACCAAAATTGTACATAGTTAAAAACATATTGGGCACTATCATGGGTATATAGTTGGCATTATCATCCCATTTCCAGTTGGCGCTTTGCACATCAATAAATTCATCAGGCACACTCTCAAAAAAGAAATCGGTATAAAAAGGTATTCGGTTGCTGGTGCTTTGTGCAGATACCTTAAAGCGGCTAGGTGTAAGCAGGCCGGTAGCGTCAACAAAAGTTTGTTTCTTAAGGTCAGTTATCTCAGCTTCGCTAAGTGTTGTTGCGCCCGCATTATTATCATTCACCTCTTTGTTTATCACCAAAAAGTTTGCAAGGCTGTCGCGGTTATTGCTGCTGTACAGCATGTCGTTATAATCCATTTCAACCTGTACCGCTGTAAGTATAAGCAGCAACGCAACGCTTAACCCAACCACCGCCATTAAAAAACGGCTTCGCCCCGCGCTTGCCTTAATTAGTTTTTTTAAAAGTATATTAAGCATAAGTATTTTATTATCCGGGCCGGCGCTGTGCGAACCCTGACGGGTTATTATAACCTATTATTATAGTTCCATCGTTGCCCAAACCGCTGCCAAAGTTAAGTGTATGATGCATGTTGCGGGTAAAAAATGATTTTTGCCTTAAACGATATATTAGTTTGATTACCAGTAGCAAAGTCGGCATCGTTTCCTGCTTACAGCTTACGAAAAGTGTTATATTTAATAAGGCAGTATTGTATTTGCCAATTACCGGGTAACTTTGCCGTTTGAATTGATGTAACATGAGTACGAATGTATTAAACACAGCACCCACCCTTACCGCTAAAGATTTTGCCACAGACCAGGAAGTAAGGTGGTGCCCGGGTTGCGGCGATTATTCCATCCTTGCGCAGGTGCAAAAGATAATGCCGATGGTAGGTGTGCCCAAGGAAGATATTGTAATTATAAGCGGTATTGGCTGCAGCAGCCGCTTTCCGTATTATATGAACACGTATGGCATGCACTCCATTCACGGGCGTGCAACGGCCATTGCAACAGGCTTAAAGGCCAGCCGGCCCGAACTAAGCGTTTGGATAGTTACCGGCGATGGCGACAGCCTTAGTATTGGTGGCAACCACACCATACACCTGCTAAGAAGAAACCTTGATGTAAACATATTATTGTTTAACAACCAGATATATGGTTTAACAAAGGGCCAGTATTCGCCTACATCTGAAGAGCATAAAGTAACTAAAAGCACGCCTTTGGGCAGTATTGACCACCCCTTTAACCCTGCAGCACTGGCCATGGGCGCCGACGCAACCTTTATTGCACGCAGCATGGACCGCGATCCCAAACACCTGCAGAATATGCTTACCCGCAGCTACCAGCACAGGGGTGCATCATTTTTAGAGATATACCAAAACTGTAATATTTTTAACGATGGTGCATTTGAGATATTTACCGAAAAAAGCACAAAAGCGGAAGAAGCATTGTTCCTGGAACAGGGCAAGCCGCTAACCTTTGGCGCCGGTGGCAGTAAAGGTATTAAGCTTGACGGCCTTAAACCTGTTGTTGTTAATATGGGTGAAGGTGTTGCCGCCGATGATTTGTGGATACACGATGAGCAGGATTTTTATAAAGCGCAATTACTAATACGCATGTTTGACGACCCTCGTGTGGAAGGCCATTTTCCCCGGCCGTTTGGCATATTTTACGAAACAGAAAGGGCTTGTTACGAAGACGGCCTTAATATGCAGATTGAAGAAGCCATAGCGCTTAAAGGCAAAGGCAACCTGGATAAGCTGCTTAGAGGCAACGAGGTTTGGGAGATAATGTAGATGCCGGTCGCCTCGCAAATCGTACTTTTTCGGCTTGTACTTCTAACTTCATACCCCGTACTTGCTTTCGTTGTATATTCATTCTTCAAAACATTTACAGGTATGAAACCATTAAAACTGCTTATGGTATACGCCCTGTATTGCGCAACAGCAACCGCGCAAACAGGCGATGCTTATTTTCTTTCTCAACCTTGCCTTACACCCGATGGGCAAACAGTAGTATTTAGTTTTGAAGGCGACCTTTGGAAAGCCGGCGTAAAAGACGGTATGGCCACACGCCTTACAGCAATGCAGGGTTATGAAACAAGCGCCAAAGTTTCGCCCGATGGTAAATGGATAGCGTTTACCGGCAGGCAATACGGCAATGCAGATGTTTTTATAATACCCGTTAACGGCGGTGATGTAAAACAGCTTACTTTTTTTAGCGGCAACGACGATGTAAGCTCGTGGAGCTGGGACTCAAAATATATTTACTTTACCAGCAACAGGGACAGCAGGCAATCGTCCTATAAAGTAAGCGTTAATGGCGGTACGGCGCAACGCGTATTTGGTGATAACTTCTTCTTGTACGATCATAACATTTTTGAACACCCCACTACAGGAGAATTATTTTTTAACGACACATGGGAGAGTAGTAACCAGGCGCAGCGCAAAAGGTACAAGGGCCCGTTTAATCCTGATATTCAGTCTTACAATCCTTCTACCAAAAAATATAAAAGATATACTGACTGGCAGGGTAAAGATTTTGGCGCGACGCTTGACAAAAGTGGCAACATATATTTTATATCAGACGAAGCTAATGGCGAGTATAACCTGTACACATTTGACAACGGCAAAAAAACACAGCTTACAAAATTTACCAACTCAATCAAAAACCCCGTAGTAAATGCAGCCGGCGGCAAAGTAATTTTTGAGAAGGACTACCAGCTTTGGGTATATGATGCAGCGGCAAAAAATGCAGAAAAGCTATCTATCTCCATCGTTCGCAATAATGTACTGCCTAAAGAAAAAGATTTTGAGGTGCGGCAAAATATTACAGGCTTTGCAGTATCGCCTGACAATAAAAAGCTGGCCTTTATATCTCGCGGCGAATTGTTTGTAAGCGATATTGAGGGAAAGTATATTGAGCAAGTGCGCCGCGGCAGTGCAGAAAGGGTAAGCGAGGTTGAATGGATGAGCGACAATAAAACATTGCTGTTTAGCCAAACGCTTAATGGCTTTGAAAACCTGTACACCATTGCAGCAGATGGCAGTGCGCCAATAAAGCAACTTACCACAGATGCTGCTAATGACCGCAGCATTGCCGTGAACAAAAAGAAAACAATGGCTGTGTACTTAAGCGGCCGTAACGAGGTGCGCCTGCTTGACCTTAAAACATGGCAAAGCAAAACCATTGTAAAAGATGAAATATGGGGCTTTGAAGGCAGCGGGCCGGGTTTTTCGCCCAACGATGAATGTGTAGTGTTTACCGCTTTTAGAAATTTTGAGCAGGACATTTTTATCCATAACATAAAAGAAGGTAAAACCACAGACCTAACCAATACCGGAATTACCGAGACAAGCCCTATATGGAGCCCGGATGGTAAGTATATTTATTTTATATCAAGCCGTTTGCAACCAAATTACCCAACCGGTTTGCAGGACCCGCATGTGTACCGCCTGCCTTTGCAGAAAATAGATGATCCTTACCGTACTGATAAATTTGACGAGCTATTTAAAGAACCTAAAAAAGATACCGCTACTAAAAAAGACAGCGCTATTGTGCCTATAAAAATTGATGCTGACCGCATAATGGACCGCATTGAACAGGTAGGCCCCGGCTTTGGCAGCCAATACCTTGTGCAGGTGCTGCAGCACGATGCAAAAACATTTGTATTATATGTAAGCGACAGAACAGAAGGCACGCCTGCGTTATTTAAAACAACACTTGAACCTTTTGAGGCTGATAAAACCGAGAAGATAACCGGCACTGAAGGCGGGTTTGCTAACGTTGTGGTAAATGGCGACAAATACTATGCATTGGTTAACGGAGGCATTGCCAAACTTAACCTTGACGCAAATAAAGTTGAACCGATCAGCATTGGTTATACTTTTCGCAGGAACCTTTCTGCTGAATTTAGCCAGGTATTTTATGAAGCCTGGGCGCAATTGCAGGAGAACTATTATGATGAAAAGTTTCATGGTATTGACTGGGCGAAAACAAGGGATTATTACAGCAAATTTTTGCCATACTTAAACAACAGGGCAGACTTAAGAACGGTGTTGAATGACATGCTGGGTGAACTAAACTCATCTCACCAGGGCTTTAGCTCAAACGGTGCTGATGAAACAATACCACTGCGAAACACTACCATGCAGACAGGTATTATGTTTGATAACGATAACCCCTATAAGGTTGCCCATATTATACGCAACAGCGCTGCCGACAAAGAGAATATAAAGATTGCAGTGGGTGATGTGCTGGTAAGTGTGAACGATGAAACAGTTGACCCTGCCCAGGACAGGTTTTATTATTTTACCAAACCATCAATGGATAAAGAAATAAAGCTGGGCTTTAAACGCGGCGGTGAAACATATACTGTAAAAGTGCACCCGCAGTTTAGCGTTATTGATGGCTTGTATGATGAATGGGTAGACAATAACCAAAAACGTGTTGACGACAGAGGGCACAAGCGTATTGCATACAGTTATATGAAAGATATGGGCGGTGAACAGCTTGAACATTTTATTGTTGACATGACCAAAGAACTGACAGACCGCGATGCATTGATATTAGACCTGCGTTATAACACAGGTGGCAATGTACACGATAAAGTGTTACAGTTTTTAAGCCAGCGCAGCTACCTGCAATGGAAGTACCGCGAAGGCAAGCTTACCAAACAACCCAACTTTGCACCAAGCGATAAGCCTATTATACTGTTAACCAACGAACAATCGCTTAGCGATGCGGAAATGACAGCCACGGGCTTTAAAGCCTTAAAACTTGGCAAAATTGTAGGCAACGAAACATACCACTGGATAATATTTACCAGCGGCGCCGGTTTGGTTGACGGATCGTTTGTGCGCCTGCCATCATGGGGATGCTACACACTGGATGGGAAGGATATTGAGTTTAACGGCGTACAGCCTGATATACGTGTAATAAACACCTTTGAAGACCGTATTAACAACCGCGACCCACAATTAGACGCAGCAATTGATGAGATATTGAAAGAGTTGAAGTAGGGGATTTGATGCTTTTATAAGCCCCGGAAATTTAATATCCGGGGCTTATTTATTATAGGTACACTGAGATAAAATATAAAATACTAACTTCGATATCGACTAAAAAACTGGAAAATTAATGCTTGACTCATTAGAAATAAGGAATTTTAAGAACCTGAAGAATTTTAGAATTGATAAATTAGAACGTGTTAATCTTTTTACTGGAAAAAATAACACGGGCAAGTCTACCATATTAGAAGCCGTTGGCCTATTTGCATCAAAATGTGACTCGAATTTTATTTATCGTTTGCTAGCTGAAAGAGGAGAGGGTTATTCGTTATCAAACAGGAGTCAAAATAGCCCTGATCAAAACCTCAAAATCTTAAGTTCACTATTCACGAATAGATTTGTTGGCTTTAACCCTGGCGATTCCATATCTATTGGATCTTTTGAAAATACTTTATTTGGCAACAATCTTTCCCCTGCCAACTCCGTAAGATTGAGATTTGTTAAATATATTGACGAGTCGGTTGAAGAAACTGATGGAAATTCTCTGCCTAACATCATAAGCAAAAGAATTGTAATTAATGGAGAGGTAGATGACAAAAATATTGACTATAGCTATAGTATTGGGATGGAAATAAAGATAGGAGATAATTCTTACATAAGACCCTTAAGTAGAATAATGACCAAAACTATTTTGAGAGGGTTTGAAACTTCTGACAACTATCAATTTATAAAATCGAATAGTTTTGATAGTGAAATAAATGGAAAACTTTGGGACAGTATTACCCTTACTGAAAAAGAAGGATTTGTAATAGAGGCATTACAAATAATAGAACCGAAAGTAGAACGTATTGCTTTTATTGGAGAAAATCTGAAAGAAAGAAGCGCTGTAATTAAGTTAGCGGGAAATGAGAATGTATTACCACTAAGAAGCATGGGCGATGGAATAAATAGGGTGCTAACAATGATTTTAGCAATAGTAAATTCTGACAATGGGTATGTGTTAATCGATGAATTTGAAAACGGGCTGCATTACTCCGTACAGAAAAAACTATGGGAAATAATTTTTATTCTTTCACAAAAATTGAATGTACAGGTTTTTGCTACAACACACAGCGGAGACTGCATTTTCGCCTTTGAAGAAGTATTAAACAATAGCGGCAAAAATGAAGGAAAGCTAATGCGCCTTGACAATAAGGTAGAATCGATAAAACTGGTTGAATATAACTCCGATGAACTTAGAATTGCAAATGAGCACCAAATCGAAACAAGGTGAGATGAAAGAAAAGTTTGGCAAAAAATTGCTTGTTGAAGGAAAAGATGACCAGCATGTGATATGGGCCTTGTGCGAAAAGTTTAAGGTAGTTGAAAGTTTTGATGTTGTGGATTGTGAAGGGATTGATAAACTGCTGGCTCAAATTCCAGTAAGATTAAAGGAGTCCGGATTAACTGGATTAGGTATTATTATTGATGCAGATGCAGAAATCAATAATCGTTGGAACTCCCTCTCCTCCATGCTTTCGGCTCAGGGGTTTAATATACCCGCCGAGCTTACGGGTGACGGTTTCATAACAAAAAATGAAGGAGTTGTTATTGGTGTATGGATAATGCCCAATAACAACCTTAATGGGATGTTGGAAGATTTTATAGCCTTTCTCGTTCCAGAAAATGACAAACTGTTAGCGATTGCAGGCAATACTCTTCAAAATATTGAGCATCAAAACTTAGATAAATATTTACCTGTTCACAAGTCAAAAGCTCTTATTCATTCATGGCTGGCATGGCAGCAAGACCCGGGAACTCCAATGGGTTTAGCCATTACAAAAAAGTATTTGACAACTGATGTTGAAACCTGCAAGCATTTAATAAACTGGATAAACAATACTTTTAATTAGTTGCATTTAGCAATCATGGCTCAATTTAATTACAACGATTGATGTGTTAGCTCTTGAGGATCTGCCTAATCCGGCATCACGTTCACGTTTCACGATTAACGCCGCCTTACCATAGTTAATATTGTGGCTACTGCTACCGTTTCATTAGTATCATCATAAACTTCAACGTACCACTTCACAATGCCTTTGGGTATATCATCTTCACCCTTTAATTCCTGCTTTGTTTTTTCTTTTACGGTAAGTTTAACGCCAATGGTAGTACCGGCATATACAGGTTTGGTAAAGCGCAGTTCATCAATGCCGTAGTTTAATAGTACCGGGCCTTTTTTAGCATCAACAAACAAACCCGCCGCGGCGCTTAGTATAAAGTAACCGTGGGCAACCGGTTTGTTAAACGGTGTGCCTTCAAGCGCTGTATGGTCGGTATGCGCATAAAAATGGTCCCAGCTAAGGTTGGCAAAATTGCTTATATCCGCTTCGGTTATAGTACGTTTGGCTGTAATAAGTGTTTCGCCAATGGCAAGGTCTTCAAAATACTTTTTAAAAGGGTGTATGGCACCCTCTGTTTGTTTGGCATTGGGTTGATAGGTATTGCCAATGGCACTTACAATAGTGGGGCTGCCCTGCACGGCAACACGCTGCATATAATGTTTTACACCGCGCACACCGCCCATTTCCTCGCTGCCGCCCGCGCGGCCCGGGCCGCCATGCACCAGCATGGGCAGCGGGCTGCCGTGGCCGGTACTCTCCTTTGCACAGTCGCTATTTAAAACCAGTATCCTGCCGTGGTGCGTGCCTGCACCCAGCACGTATTGTTTGGCAAGTTTTTCATCAGCCGTTATAATAGATGAACACAACGAGCCTTTACCCATTTTAGACAAATGCACTGCTTCTTCCACAGTGCTATAAGGCATTACCGTTGCAACCGGCCCGAAAGCCTCTACCTCGTGCACAGCGTGGCTGTATAATGGGTTTTCGTTCAGCAATAATAACGGGCTTATAAAAGCGCCTTTTATTGCATCTGCATCAACCACCTCAACACCATCCAGTTGCCCGTATATTACCTGGCTTGATGCAAGCAGCTTTTGTACCTGTTGCTTTACTTCATCCCTTTGTGCAAGCCCTGCAAGGCTGCCCATGCGTACTTTGCTGTTAAGCGGGTTACCAATAACGGTTTGCTCAAGCGCCTTACCAAGATCAATATATACATCTTCCAGCTTAGCCGCAGGTACAAATATGCGGCGTACCGCAGTACATTTTTGCCCGGCCTTAGTGGTAATTTCTTTGCGCACCTCTTTAATAAAAATATCCCATTCGGGCATGCCCGGCATAACATCATCACCCAGCACCATGCAGTTAAGGCTGTCTGCCTCCATGGTAAAAGGCACATTTTCGGCCAGCACATTTTTATTGCTTTTCAACATCAACCCTGTTATTGCCGAACCGGTAAACGTTACCACATCCTGGCTGGTTACATGGTTTAATATGTCTCCGGCGCTGCCGCATATTAATTGTAATGCGCCTTTGGGTAAAATATCGCTTGCTATAATTTGTTTTACTACCGCCTCAGTTAAATAGCTGGTTATGGTTGCAGGTTTTACTATGGCCGGAATACCCGCCAAAAGATTTACCGCAATTTTTTCAAGCATACCCCATACAGGAAAGTTGAAGGCGTTTATATGTACGGCTACACCTTCCTTCGGCACTAAAAAATGCTGCGCCATAAATGTGCCGCCCGCCCCAAGTTTATGCCCTTCGCCATCAAGGCAAAAAGGTTCATCAGGAAATTTGCGCCGTAGCGATGCGTACGAAAAAAGGTTGCCAATGCCGCCTTCAATATCAACCCAGCTATCTGCTTTGGTGGCGCCTGTTTTATAGCTTATGTTATAAAAAATATCAAGGTGCCCGCGCAGGTGCAGCGCCAGCGCTTTAAGCATAAGGCCCCTTTCGTGAAACGTCATTTTACGCAGGGCCGGGTTACCTTTTTTGCGGCCATAGTCCAGTGCTGCGGCAATATCAATACCTTTACTAGTGGCAGCGGCAATACCTTCGCCTGTTACCGCATTATATAATGTTTGGCCATCGCCGTCACCTGTTACCCATTCACCACAAATAAAATTGCCAAGCTTGTTCATACAGCGTATTTATTTTTCATTATCGGCTACAAAACTAACGATTGATAGTTGCATTAAATAGCAAAACGTATTGCCAATTTCCCCTTCTGTTCAAATTTAATCCACATAACAGTTTGCTTAAAATTTCGTCAAACATGCGTTTCATTCTTTAAAAAAAATTCAATAAACATAACATACTGTATTACAGTTTGTTTTGTTAAAACACCGCCTTTTCGCCGCAATTGCGTTATTTTGCAGCCTCAAACGGGCAAGCAATGCAGATGCATAATTTTAATTCAGGGCCTTCTATACTTCCGCACGAAGTATTACAGCAGGCTTCTGAAAGTATTTTTAATTTTAACAACACTGGTTTATCTATTCTTGAAATTGGACACCGCACATCGTGGTTTGATGGTGTGCTTACCGAAGCAATATTGCTTATAAAAGAATTAATGGAGCTGGGTGATGAGCATGAAGTGCTTTTTTTACATGGCGGCGCTACCACGCAGTTTATGCAGGTGCCCATGAACCTGGTTGACGATGGTGAAACCGCAGCGTATTGCGATAACGGTATATGGGGCAGCAAAGCCATTAAAGAGGCAAGGCTGTTTGGCAATGTAAACGTAGTTGCATCATCAAAAGATAAAAAACACAGCTACATACCTAAAGATTTTATTGTGCCTGCTGATGCAAAATACCTGCATTATACCACCAACAACACGGTGGAAGGTACAGAATGGCATAGCATACCCGATACTGAAGTGCCACTGGTTGCAGATATGAGCAGCGATATATTTTCGCGCCCTGTTAACTATAAAAAATTCGGCCTGATATACGCAGGGGCTCAAAAAAATATGGGAGCAGCCGGGGTAACTATCGTAGTGGTTAAAAAAGAATTGTTAGGCAAAGTAAAACGCGCCATACCCAATATACTTGATTATCGCGTACATATTGAGGCAAACTCGCTGTTAAACACCCCGCCTGTTTTTGCCATTTATGTATCTATGTTAACACTGCGCTGGATTAAAAAAGAAGGTGGCCTTGTTGAAATGGAAAAAAGGGCTAAAGAAAGGGCTGATCTTTTTTATAACACTTTAGACAGCCTGCCCATTTTTACACCTATAGTTGCCAAAGAAGACCGCAGCCTGATGAATGCCACTTTTGCCATTAAAGACGAGGCACTTGAAAATGAGTTTGTTGCCTTATGCAAACAAAATGGCATGGTAGGCGTTAAGGGGCATAGAAGTGTGGGGGGGCTTAGGGTTAGCATGTACAATGCGCTGCCATTAAGCAGCGTTCAGGCCATCTGCGATCTAATGAAAAATTTCCAGGCTTCTCATTCATAATTCCATCTATTAAAAAACCAGTTTATTAATCTATTTCTATGAGTAACATAAAACCCTTTAAAGCGTTAAGGCCCCAGCCCCAACTTGCCAAACAGGTTGCCAGCAAACCGTACGATGTGCTGAGCAGCGCCGAGGCGAAAATTGAGGCGCAGGGTAACCCCGCATCATTTTTACATATTACTAAAAGCGAAATTGACCTGCCCGAAAGCGTTGACATACATTCAACAGAGGTGTACGAGAAAGCCAAACAAAACCTTGCTGCATTTATAAAACGCGATGTGCTTTTTAGGGACGACAGGGAATGTTACTATATATATCGCCTTGTTATGGATGGCCGCAGCCAAACAGGGCTTGTGTGCGTTAGCAGCGTGGATGATTATGATAAAGGCCTTATTAAAAAGCACGAACTTACCCGCCCCGATAAGGAAAAAGACCGTATTGACCACATGCAAACCATTGGCGCCCAAACAGGTAATGTGTTTTTGGCGTACCGAAATGCAAAATCTGTTGATGACCTGGTTGAGCAATGGATGAAAAAAGGGCCGGTATACGATTTTGTGGCAGATGATGGCATACAGCACACTATTTGGATAATAAGCGACAGCGACATAGTTAAAAAAATAACAGCGCTTTTTAGCACGGACGTGCCCTGCACCTATATTGCTGACGGACACCACCGTGCAGCATCTGCAGCCAAGGTAAGGCAGGCACTGGGCAAAAAGGCACAGGCAGACTATTTTCTTACTACCCTGTTCCCGGCAAGCCAGCTGTGCATTATGGATTATAACAGGCTGGTTAAAACATTGAACGGCCTTACCAACGAGCAATTTTTAGATGCTTTAAAGCAAAATTTTGAGGTTACGGCAGTTGATGAACCTCACAAACCGCAAAACTTGCACGATTTTGGATTGTACCTGGCCAAAAAATGGTATAAGCTTACCGCAAAACCAGGTACTTATACTGACGACCCAATTGGCGTATTGGATGTTACGGTGTTACAAAACAATGTGCTGGGTAACCTGTTAAATATACAGGACCAGCGTACGGATAAGAACATTGATTTTGTTGGGGGTATAAGAGGGTTGAAAGAATTGCAGAAGCGTGTTGACAGCGGCGAGTGGGCAGCGGCCTTTAGCCTGTACCCGGTAAGCATTGAACAACTGTTCAGCATTGCTGACAGCGATAATATAATGCCGCCCAAAAGCACATGGTTTGAACCCAAGTTAAGGGATGGCTTGCTAACCAATTTAATTCACGAATAAAAGTGATATGAAAAAAACGTTTTTACTTTTTGCAGGCTTGCTAATTACGGCAACGTTGTTTGCACAAAAGCGGCTGCCGCAGGTGCAAATGGATGATGATGCGAAAGAGGCTGCGCGCCTGCGCGGCCACATACTTGATTCAGCATTTGATGCAAATGAAGCGGCGCTTAAACAAAACCCAAACGATTACAACCTGCTAAAAAGCAAGGCATACCTGTACTACCTGAAACGTGATTTTCAAAACGCGCTTAGCCTGGGGCAAACAATAACGCAAAGACCCGAAGCTGACGACCAGGCTTACCAGGTGCTTGGCATGGTATATAAAGAGCTGGCAGAATATAAAGAAGGGGAAAAGCTGTATAAAACAGCGCTGCAAAAATTTCCGTCAAGCGGCGGCTTGTACGCCGATTACGGCGATATGCTGAAACAGGATAATAACGCTAAAGAAGCTATTGCAGCATGGGAAAAAGGTATTCAGCAAGATGCAAATACCAGCAGTAATTATTATTACGCGTCAAAATATTATGCTGAAACAGGCAGCCTGCCATGGGCACTTTTATACGGTGAAATATTTATAAATATTGAAAGCCGTAGCCCGCGCAGCGAAGAGATAAAAAGCTTTTTATACAGTGGGTATCAACAGTTATTTACCGGTGACAGGCTGGCAAAAGCGAATGCTGAAGCCAAAGGGTTTGCCAAGGCCTTTACTGAAGTATTGTTAAAAAACACTGCACCACTTTCAGCCGATACCATTACCTCACTGAGCAATATTCGCACCCATTTTATTTTTGACTGGGTTAACGGTGGTTATGCCCAGAAATATCCGTTCCGTTTATTTGCGCTGCACAGGCAACTGGTTGATGCCAAAACATTTACTGCCTATAATGAATGGCTTTTTGGCGATGTTGCCAATGCTGATAAATACCAACAGTGGAAAACCAGCCATGCTGCCGAAATGGACCAGTGGCTTAACCTGCATAACAATGTGGTGTTTAAAATTCCGGCAGGACAGTATTATAGCGAGTAGTTTTATTTTAGATTTTAGATTGCGGATTTTGGATTGACTTGTGTTTTGTTGATGATATCTGTCAGCCTGTGCGAAGCAAAGTACCTGCTTTGTTTAGTACAATTATTAATAAGCTTGTTATAGCCTGCAGGTTTATGCGCGGCTTTTCCCAAATGGAAATGATATTATCTTCGCCATTCAAACACCTAACTTTTATTGCTGTATGATATTAAATGCTGAACACCTGCTAAATGGTTATGTAAAAGCCGAGATACACAACCATGTAGCTACCGTTGAATTTTTTCATCCACAAAGTAATTCGCTTCCCGGCAAATTACTGGCAGACCTTGCGCACGAAATAACTTACGCAGGTAATAATAACGATGTTCATGTAATTGTGCTTCGCTCAGCAGGCGAAAAAGCTTTTTGTGCGGGCGCCTCGTTTACAGAATTAACGGCCATACAAAACGAAAACGAAGGCCTGCATTTTTTTAGCGGGTTTGCAAATGTTATAAATGCCATGCGCAAATGCCCGCAATTTGTTGTTGCCCGCATACATGGTAAATGTGTAGGCGGCGGTGTTGGCCTTGCTGCCGCTGCTGATTATGCTATTGCCGCCAATGGCGCTGATGTTAAGCTTAGTGAGCTTGCCATAGGTATTGGCCCTTTTGTTATAGGCCCTGCGGTTGACAGAAAAATTGGCAGCGCTGCCTTTGCCCAGCTAAGTATTGACGCAGCAAGCTGGCGCAGCGCTGAATGGGCGCACAGAAAAGGCCTGTTTGCCGAGTTACATGCCACAACAGAGGGCCTTGATGAAGCTGTTGAAAGGCTTGCCAATACACTCTCGCATGCCAACCCGGCAGCTATGGGCGAAATGAAAAAAATGTTCTGGCAGGGTACCGAACATTGGGACGAGCTTTTGCACGAGCGCGCTGCTATAAGCGGAAGACTTGTTTTGAGTGAGTTTAGCAAGAAAGCGCTTGCAGGAAAAAGTAAGAAGTAGAAACGCCAACGGATGAAATTTCCAAACCAAAAAAGGCAAGCATTAAATATTTAAGTGAAAACTTATGTGTTGTAATAGTTCCGCGGCAGCGATTTACTAGTTTATTTATTTAAACATTTCTTCCGCCTTAACTACACTTTCAGGCTTGCCAACATCAATAAACTGCGAGGCAGAATGATCGAACGATTTGATGATGTTTTCTTTGGCTAAGGAAAGATATACATCTACCATAGAAAATTTCCCTTCCTGCTGCATTAAATGTAACAGTTTGCTGTTTATAACGTGTATGCCGCTAAAGGCCTGCTGGCTGATGCTTTCAGCCTGGCGAACTATTTTTTCTTCACCGGTTTTTATGTTGCGCCAGCCGCACAGTATATTACTTTCGTCAAATAAAAAGTAGCGGCTTGTTTGCCTGCTGGTGGTGGCAAGGGTTGCCAAAGGTTTTTGCAGTGTGTGCGTAGTTATCATTGCAGTTAAATCCAAATCAGTAAGCACGTCAACGTTCATCAACACAAAGTTCTCTTCTTTCTCAAAATACCAACCTGCTTTTTTTAAACCACCACCTGTTTCAAGTACTGCCCCTGTTTCATCAGAAATAGTTATGTTGCTGCCCCAGCCTTTATTTTGTTCTATCGCCTGTATTATCTGTTCGGCAAAATGGTACACATTAACAATAACATTATAAATGCCATGGTGCTGCAGGTACTCAACGTTGCGTTGTAAAAGGCTTTTGCCGTTAACTATTGCAAGCGCTTTGGGGTGCGCATCCGTCCATGGTTTTAACCTTGTGCCAAGCCCGGCGGCAAGTATCATGGCTAACCCTCCCGCCCCTAAAGGGGCGCTTGTAACAGGTTGAGCATATTTGTTTTGATCAGTCATTTGCAACCAGAATATAAACTTTGTATCTATGTTAAGCGTTTGTACATAATACAGGCAAATCTCCCGTTCCCCGGGATGACAACATTGTTCAGCTTTGCCTTACTATGAACTATTAACCATGAACTATGAACCACCCCCTCAAACTCACTTTACCCAATTCCCCTCGTTATGATGCTTCACCACCGTTTTTATTTTATACTTGTTGCGCAGGTGGCGTGCCATTTGTTCGGCGGCATAAACGCTGCGGTGCTGGCCGCCGGTACAGCCAAAGCTTATCATTAAATCGCCAAAGCCACGCTGTACATAGTCTTCCACTGTAATGTCAACCAGGTCGTACACACTGTTTAAAAACTCGGTCATGCGGGTTTGCTGTTCCAAAAAATCCTGCACGTTTTTATCGCGGCCTGTGTATTTTTTGTACGCTTCAAACCTGCCGGGGTTAAGCAAGCCCCTGCAATCAAACACAAAACCACCGCCATTGCCGCTTTCATCTTCCGGCAAGCTACGCTTGTACGAAAAGCTGTTTACCCTAACCATTAGCGGCGTTTTTTCATCTGCCTGCACCGGCTCAAAACGTTGTATAATATCCTCAGCCGTAACAATTTTTAACACCCTGTCAAATTCAGGTGTTACAATGCCCACACGCTTATTGTTTACAAACCACTGCAGGTTTTTTAGCGCGAGTGGTATACTGCTTAAAAAGTGCGCCTTTCTTTCAAACAGCCCCCTAAAGCCATAAGCGCCCATTACCTGCAACAGGCGTATAAGCACATAGCCATTGTACTGGCCAATAAAAATGTTACGGTCAACGGGGCTTTCAAGCAGGGTGTCAATCTCATTCATGTAATATTCCAGCAGGCTGTTTTTCCATTCATCACTAAGTTCTGCTTTTGCCTGCCATAAAAGGCTGGCAACATCGTATTGCAGCGCACCCTGCATGCCGCCCTGGTAGTCTATAAAATATACTTCACCATCGCGCACAATTATGTTTCGGCTTTGAAAGTCGCGAAACATAAAATACTTGTATTCCGTACGGGTAAGGTAAGTGCTTAATGCATCAAAATCATCCAGTATAGCCTGCTTATCATAAGGCAGTCGCAGAGTATCAAGAAAATAATATTTAAAATATAACAGGTCGCTTAGAATAGCCTGTTTGCCAAATTCCTTTGCGGTAAGGCATTTGGTATAATCAAGCCCCTGGTGGCCTTTTATTTGCAGGTTGGCTAATTGTTGCAGACTTTTTTTAAACAGTGCATAGCTATAATCGCCGTGCCCATGCGCTTCAAGGTTATTTAGCAGCGATTCTGTACCCAGGTCTTCCTGTATGTATAAAGTGCTGTCGTTGTTTACAGCTAATATTTCGGGCACGGGCAAACCCTGTTGCTTAAAGTGCCGGCTAAAATAAATAAAGGTGTTACTTTCTTTTATGTTAAGGTTGTGCGTGGCTATAAATGTTTGTTGCCCGCTGTATATGCGGTAATACACCCTGTCGCTGCCGCTTTGCTGCAATTTTTCAACGCGGTTGGGCTCTTCGTTTTTTATTGTTTTAAAAAGTTGCTTTATGTCTTCTGTTACCTGTTGCATGTTAATGTTTTACCTGGGTAAATGTAAACTGAAATTATATGTGAAGCTGTTTAAAACTATACTTTGGCTAAAGCCAATAATTTGGTGTTAGCCATAACCAGGCCTTAAGGCTTGGGTTATTTGAAGAACTTACGCACGGCTTTAGCCAAAGTATATTTCGATAATAGTTCTAAACAGATTATCCGGCATGCAACTTATATTTTTTGCACAAAATGCTGCATTTTAAATTTTACTTTAACACCATTATAAAATAATATTGTGCCAAATACACGCATTAATGTTACAGCAGTGGATAAAAATGGCCAACCTTGTGTTTGAGCTGGAAAAGAAATTTCAACCTAACGACCAACAGGCAGGCGCAAAACGTATAATAACAAAAATGAGCCAGTTGCTTGAAGAGGAAGGCCTTATGATACTTAACCCCCTGGGTGAGGCATTTACCGAAACACGCACAGATGTTGAGGCAACCATAGTGGGCGATGGCAAAGGCAAACTGCTTATAACCGATGTAATAAAGCCGGTAATATATAACAGGCAGGACGGAAAAAATATGCTGGTACAACGCGGCGTTGTGCTGGCAGGCAACAAATAAAAACTACCCTAACTTAATAATATGGCTACAATAAATTTTGGTATTGACCTTGGTACAACAAACTCGCTTATAGCCAGGGCCAACAATGGCACCATTGAAATATTTAATAACCCTGCCGGCTTTAAAGAAACACTACCCAGCGTAGTTGCTTTTAGAAAAGAAAGAATATTGATAGGTGATAAGGCCAGGGAATATGTTGAAAAAGACCCGCGAAATGTGTTTGCCGGTTTTAAAAGAAAGATGGGCACCGGTGAAAGTTTTTTTGTACCCAATACAGGCAACTTTATAACACCTATACAGTTAAGCACACTGGTATTGCAGGAGCTTAAAAATTTTGTTTATACCGGCGAAATGCCGGCAAGCGTGGTTATTACCATACCTGCCAGCTTTGATACTGTGCAAAGCAACGCTACCAAAGAAGCGGGCTATGCCGCGGGTTTTAAAGAAGTAGTGTTATTACAGGAGCCTATTGCTGCCAGCCTTGCTTTTGCCAATAAAGCGAGCGACGAGCTATTGGGCCAGTGGCTGGTATACGACCTTGGCGGAGGTACGTTTGATGTGGCTATTATAAAAATTGTGAACGAGGAAATGAAAGTTGTTGACCATGAAGGAGACAACTTTTTAGGCGGCCTCGATTTTGACAGTCTTATTGTTACAAAAATTGTTATACCATACCTTGAAGAACAGTACAAAGTTAGCGACCTGGCCCTTAAAATGCAAAGTGCAAGAGGCGCTTACAATAAGTTATATTTTAAGCTGCTATATAAAGCGGAAGAAGCAAAAATTACATTAAGTAACCAGCCAGTTGCTGATATAGAATTTGAGTTTACCGATGAAAGCGGTGATGACCACGAAGTAATATTACCGGTTAAGCGCAGCCAGTTTGAAGATATAATAAGAGACCGGATTGAATACTCCATTGATTTCATTAATAAGCTGTTGCAGCAAAATAACTTAACAGCTGCGGACATGAGGGAAACTGTGCTTGTTGGGGGCAGCACATACATACCGTTGGTGCGCGAGCTGCTTAAGCAAAGATTGCAGATACCTGTTAATGCGGGCATTAACCCAACCACGGCTGTTGCAATAGGGGCGGCGTATTATGCAGGCTCCAAAACGAGTTATGTTCAGGCTGTTGCAACCACGGGCGGCGCAACTGCAGAAGCTGATACAACGGGCATACATGTAAAAATGGCCTACCAAAAAAACAGCCGTGAACAGGATGAATATTTTACCGCGGTTATTGATGGCGCGCCAGATGGTGGCAAATACCGCATAACAAGGGAAGACGGCGGGTACGACAGCGGTATAAAACCCGTTAAGCAGCGCATAAGCGAAATGCTTATTTTATTGCCCGGTACCGTTAATATATTTAAGCTAAAGCTGTACGATGCTGAGCAAAAGCTTTTGCCCGTTAACATAGCCGATATAGTAATTTCGCAGGGCAAGTTTAGCATTTACGGCCAGCCGCTGCCCAACGATATTTGCCTTGAGGTGGATGATACAGAAAATAATATAACGCAGCTCGAGGTAATTTTTGAAAAAAATGCATTGCTGCCGCTTAAAAAGAACATTACCAAAACACTTAGCCGCAGTATTACCAAAGGCAGCAAAGATGCCCTGCTTATAAACGTAATGGAAGGCAGCCGTTATGCATCGCCACAAAGCAACCTGCCCATTGGTATAATTGCAATAAAAGGTACCGACCTTACAGCCGACCTGGTAAAGGGCTGTGATATTGACCTGAGCTTTGAAATAAGTGAAAGCCGCGATGTAACTATAACGGCTTACATAGGCATGATAGATAAGGAGTACCGCCATGTATTTAACCCTACGGTACGTACGGTTAACATTACAAGGCTTACTGAAGAAGCAGGTTACCTGTTGCGGGTTGCACAGCGCGGCCTTGATGAAATGGTTAGAACCGAGCAATATGAGCAAAGCACCGTTTTACATGACGCCGTTACTGCTTTAGAGGAAATGCAAAAAAAACTGGCAAGGCTTACAGATGATGACGTTACTGATGTAAAATACCAGCTTGACGACCAGAAACGAAAGCTGGCCCTTATAATAGATGCCGCCGGTAAAGACCAGCGCACCATACAACTGAAGGAGAGATATTTTTGGCTTAAGCATGTTTGCAACAGCCTGCTGGCCGCCGCGCCTAACCCTGCATTGGCCAGGCGATATACCGAGGTAACCGCTAATGAGCAGGAATGGCTTGCTACCGGCAGCACTACTTATTTAAAACGTAAAATTGATGAGCTTGAAAACCTTAACTGGCAAATACGCAGAAAGGACGTAGAGTATGTAACACAATTGTACCTGTATTATGCCATGAAGCCCCTTGAAGAATACAGAGATGCTAAAAGAATGAAAGAATTAAGAAAACGGGGTGATGAAGCGCTTGAACGCAAGAACGCTGACGAAATAACGGGGATAGTTTACCAGATGTACGAGTTGCTGATAAATAAACACGATGAGGAACCGCTTGAAGGCACAGGGCTTAGGGGTTAGAAGGCCCAGGCTTCATCTTTTTTAAACTGCGTACAAGGCTGTCAAAATGGTGCTTTTCCTGCGCACTGTCAATTTCTACGCGTGCTGTGTCAAGCAGGCGCTGTAAACCGGTGTCGTTTTTATAATTGTATACAGGAATAGTATTTTGAAAGTTGTAGTCGCTGTTGCCTGATGATGAGGCTGAATACCAAATTATGCGGATAATTATAAAAATAAGAATACCGAGCCCCCTGCCACTCCAACTGCTTCTTTTTTTGCGCCGGCTGTTGATAGACTGCATTTCGCTCATTTTTTCGCCTATTTGCCGCCTGATGTTTTCTGATGCTGCCAGTATTAACCCGTTCTCAACAATTATAAGACCCTCGTCTTTATTTACCTTATTAAAAATTTCAATTGAGCATTGCATAACCATATAGGCATACTCATCCCTAAGTATAGTAAACCTTTGTGCAGGCAGGCGTTGCAGCATGCTAATGTACCTGAAACCAACAAGCAGGTCTATCCCTTTTTTACCTTCTACTGATTTGGAGTTGAAAAATTCACGCAACCTTTCAAGGCTTTGCCGTACCTCAGTTTCAACTTCACCCCATGCTTCTTCCAAATCTGTTGCGTTCATTAACAGCGGATTGGCCATAAGTGCAAGCCACTCATCATCATATATATAGGTAAGGCAATTGGCGGCAACTATGCAGAAAGAGGTACAATAGTAGCCGCTTACCCAGTTAATGAATTGTTCGTTCCTGTAAAGTTCAGTATTGGTAAAACGATTCCCGTTTTCTATTACGTTATGTTCAAGAAACCGCAACAGCACGGCGTCGTTAGCTACTATAATGTGGTAATTGATATTTTCATGCTGCTGAAGGCTGTCAAAAAAATTAATAATATCATTTTTAAACAGCTCACGGTTATTAATTATAATGCTGGCGCCGCCGCTAAGGTCAAGTTCTGCCAGCAACTTTTTTTTGGCTATGGTTAGGTTTTTATTGTCAACCTCGCCTGGCGAAACTTCTTTTAAAAGGGCTATGGGCGAAATGTACTGCATTACAAATTTAGCATTAACGTGCAGCACAATATTAATAATTACTGCTTATATATTGTTGCCTGGATTGTTTAGTTTTTTTGTTTAGGTATACCAGGCGGTGTATCGTTTGTTATTGTTTGCTGCGGCGGTGGCGGCTCTAAAAGCTCAACCCGCGAGCCGTTTGAGGTATCTGCTGCAGGTGCATTAGTATTTAAGTTACTGCCATCTTGATTGTCATAAGCTATCAGCCGGAATAGATAGAGTATAAAAATAATTCCCAAAAGCAACACACATCTTTTTACTATAAGCGTACTTCTTTGTTTTCTAGCCTGGTGGCCGATGTTAAACATTTCAGCCTGCTTGTAGCTTATCTTCTCTTTCATTCCTTCGGTAACGGCTAACAACAGAGCGGTTTCCGTAATAGCATGGGCTTTTTCTTTACTTACTTTGCCAAAAACATGTGTGGCGCATTGCATTGCAATATATGCATATTCATCCCTAAGTATAGTAAAGCGGTCTACCGGCAGCGCTAATATTATCCCAACATACTCGTAGCCAAAAAGATGTTTTATGCCATAGTATTCAATTTCATGCCATTGGGGAACATTCCGGTGGTTTACAAAATGTTGTAATTCCGCCAGGTCTTTTCTTATCAACTGCTCAACTTCTGCCCATGCACTTTCTGTATCCCGCAAGGTCATTAGTAAAGGGTTGCGAATTAAAGTTTTCAACCGGGCATCATCTTCGCAAATAATACATGATTCGGCAAAAGTTGTGAATGAGGTAAAATAAAAAGGGCTTATCCATTCTATAAATCCTTGGTCTTTATACATCTCATTTTTCTTGAACCAGTCACCCATTTCTAAAAAGTTGTATTCAAGCAACCCTAGTAGAATGGGGTCTTCTGCCACAATAATGTGGTAGTCAATATTTTCAACCTTTTGTAACTCATCAAAAAAAATTAAAATGTCGTTCTTCGTTATTTCTTTGCCCTGTATAGTAATAGTTACACCGCCGCCAAGTTCAAGTTCGGCAAGCAGCTTTTTTTTGGCAATTGCCAGTGTTTTACTGTTAACGTCCCGGGTGAAGTGCCCTGTAGCAAAGAGACGGGTGAAATATATTGCATTAATAGTGCGAACTACATGCGGCGATCCTCGCAAATAATATCATCCCAAGCAGCACAAGGCGCACAATGCCCCAGGTGCTTAGGCCACCACCTGATGATGTGCCGGCATAGCCGCTATTATTGTTATAACCGCTTAATTTGTGCATAGCTACATCGCGGTCGTTACGTTTTTTCTCCAGTTCGTCTCTAACGCTGGTTGAAAAGGCCAGTGTAATAGCATTGTCCAAATAGGTGCCAGACATATCTCTATCGCCTTTTTTAAAGGCAACTACCGCAGCGTTGCCTATAGCAGTTGCGTATGCATCCAGCAGGGTATAAAACCTTTGGGGGGGTAATTTTTTTACCAGGCGCACAAAGTTAAAATTACACAGCCTTGCCATATCATTCATGCCAATGGTTGGCCGGTCGGTAGTTACAGACCGCAGGTGGTTTAAATAAACGGTAAATTCTTCCTCAAAAAAATTCCATGCCTGGGCTTTATCCCTGTCATTCATCATTATTGGGTTGTCAAGCAGCGCAATCCAGTCTTCCGCATTGGTTTTGGCTATACACTTTTTGCCACATTCAGTAAACGCTGTATAAAAGTAGGGGCTTATCCAGTTAATAAATTTAGGATCGTTGTATAATTCGTTTTTTGCAAAGCCATGCCTGTTTTCAAGGGCGTTGTTCTCCAGGAACTTTAATAAGAACACATCATTGGCCACGGCAATATGGTAAGCAAGCTCGCCCGTTTGTTGCGCGTTGTCAAAAAAGTTTATTATGTCGTTCCTGGTTAACTCTTTGTTATTAACAGTAAGTGTACTACCACCGTTTAGTTCAAGTTCAGCCAGCAACCTTTTTTTGGCTACAACAAGGTCTTTTTGCTCTATACCTGAATAAACGTTACCTATCATAGAAACGGGCGAAGAGTATTGCATTTTAAAAGGGCGTTAGTTTGGCAATGGACGCAATATAATGATTGATATAAAATTTGTGTAAAAAATATGTGCTTTTTACCTGTAAATGCAGTCAGTTTAATTACTTTTTAAACCCCGCAATACTTTACTTACGTGTTTGGCGGTGTAACCCGCACATTATTAGTGTTTAATGCCAGGTTTATGTCTTGTATACAAATTAAATTACGGTTATTACCACTTAAATTGCACTAAGTAACACCGTTTACCGCAGATGCAGTGTATCTTTATAGCGTAAACGCCACCACAACCAATTTAATAAAATGAAATACTACCACCCGGTTACAGCAAATAAAAAGCATCCAACAGCAATAGCGCTGGCACTACCTTCATCATGGTTAATGGTGCCGCAACCGCTGCTTGTTAAAATAGCTACGGTTATTGCCAAATTACTGCAATAAAAGATTGCGATAGCTGGTTTCTTTTTTGGGCTTTTACGAGTATGACGAGTTTCAAATTTCGCTTAAATATCAGCCATGGGTACAACCTATTTGTAAAGATGTGCAAAATTTTGTCGCGCCACCCCGTATCTACGTTTGCGCCAAGGGTAATTCCTACAGGGCGTAGTGGTCTCATCTCAACCTAATTCAGTATTTTAATTCTTAAGCCCTAATAATTTAAGCTTTTAGCGAAGATTATGTTTTGTCAACTTTCTTTCCAGTCAAAAAAAGTTGCAAAAAAGACACGGCTGCCTAAAAATGAGCTAAAAATTTGTTTTTCAAGCGAAAATGAAATAGTTCCAGCCTAACATAATCCCAAACCATAGCAGGACTTTTCAACTAAGAATAAATCCAGGCTTCAGTAGACGGATTTCATTTTTTACGCCTGAAAAACGAATTTTCTTAACGCCATTTTTAGGAGGCCGGTCACCGTTTGCGCAGGTGCGGACATTATCTGAAATACCCCCAACTTAAGCAGATTTGAACATAAAGGTTACTTTTGGGATGATGAGCAAAAGTCTCTTATCTGTATCAGCAATTGCCGTTTCAGGGGTAATTTCCATTTTTACAGCAATAGCCTGGGTTAATTTTGGCGCCGCTGAGCTTGGCGCTATAATTTACCTTGCCAGGCCTTTAGTTGTTGCGTTAGCTTCTGTCGCCCTGTTTCTTGCGGTAAAGTTATTTACTGCAAAAAACGTAACATGGCTTACAATCGCCCTTGTTTGCATTAACATACTTACAGGCTGTTTTCTGCGGTTAGACTATTATCATCATTTTGTTAATTGGTCAGTATCATAATAAATCTTAAGGTCTCCAGGTTAATTACGCCAGAACGCCGGTCATTTGGTTGAAACTGCCCGCTTGGACTATAAATTTTACAGAATCCCCCGGTTTATTATTTTTCTTTACCAGTTAATTTTCTTTTGCTTTGACATTATAATAAAAACTCTTACCTTTGCCGCCCTTAATTGCGGATGTGGCGAAATTGGCAGACGCACTAGACTTAGGATCTAGCGCCGCGAGGCGTGTGGGTTCGACCCCCTCCATCCGCACACAAATCCCCCTTTATTGGGGGAATTTTTTTACTTAAATAATGTTCCGCCAAGTGCGGGGCTGTTCTTACAACTATGGCAACAGTTACAAGGGAAAATATAGCCCCGCTGAACGACAAGCTTACTGTAACAGTAGCAAAAACAGATTATCTTCCTGCTTTTGAACAAAGCCTGAAAAAATACGCTAAAACAGCCAACATACCCGGCTTTCGCAAGGGTATGGTGCCTGCAGGGCTGGTAAAGAAAATGTACGGCCAGGGCGTTTTTACTGACGAGATACTACGTACTGTTGAGAAAGAGCTTACCGGCTACCTTGATGCCGAGAAGATCGATCTTTTTGCACAACCGCTTCCGCTGGAAAACGACGCACGCGCACTGGATATAAATAACCCCGGCGATTATGCTTTTGCATTTGAAATTGGGTTAAAACCTGCTATTGACATTGATGTTGACCATATACACGTTACGCGTTATAAGATCAATATTACTGAGGAAATGATAAACGAAGAGGTTAACCGCCTGCAAATACGCAACGGTAAAATGACCGAACCGGAAACTATTGACCAGGATGATAACGTGGTAAACATTCAGCTTACAGAAAGCGACGCAGAAGGCAATGAGATTGAGGGTGGTGTTAGCAAGGCAAACTCATTATTGTTGAAATATTTTGCGGAGCCTGTTAAACAGGAGTTGATGGGCAAAAAGAAAGATGACGTTTTAACCATACAGCTTAGCAAGGCTTTTGAAGATAAAGAAAGGGAATGGGTAATGGGTGACCTTGGTTTGAATAAAGACAATGCTGCTGATGCAGACAAATGGTTTAAAATGACCATTACCAAAGTAGGGTTGGTTGAAAGGCCCGGCATGACCGAAGAGTTTTTTGATGCAGCTTACCCGGGTAAGGGCATTAAAACAGAAGAAGAATTTCGTGCAGCGGTAACAGAAGGCATTGAAAATCATTTTAAAGCGCAAAGCAGCAACCAGGTGCAAGACCAGATTTACCACCGCCTTGTTGACCATACAAATGTTGAATTTCCTGAAAGCTTTTTAAAGCGCTGGTTGCAAAATGGCGGCGAAAAACCACGTACCGAAGAAGAAGCTGCTGAAGAACTGCCTACTTTTTTAGGCCAGCTAAAATGGAGCCTTATAAGCACCAAGCTTTTGCAGGAAAATAATATTACCGTTACGCCTGATGAAATTTTTGACCATGCAAGGCAGCAAATGATTAGCTACATGGGCGGCCAGGCACTGGGCGACCTTAGCTGGCTGGATGATTATGCCAAACGCATGCTGAACGATAAAAAGTTTGTTGACCAGGCTTATGCCCAAATACAAACAGGCAAATTGTTTACTGCGCTTGAAGCTAAAGTACAGGCTACGGAAGAACCTATTAGCGCTGAAGATTTTGCAGGCAAGCTGCACCACCACCATCATTAAGATGTTTGAACGTGGATTCGCCCCGGCGGACAAGTTTTGGCAAGATTGATTGGATGGAACGGATAGGGAAAGACCTATTACTGTTTGTTTCCGAAATTTTGAATAATTGGACATATCATATTTTTTGTGAGGTATAGTTTATCCCGCCCATTCAGGCGGGATTTTTTTTGATGTTTGAACAGGTATCCTCCACCGCGGACAAGTTTTGGGGTGATTTAAAAGATTGAACGGATGAGCGAACATGCGAGCAGAAGATAACAAGCGTGGAATGTGCAAAAATAAAGTTGCCAAAAACACCGGACACTTTCGGTTTTTTTATATTTATAAGTTGGCCCTGTTTGTATTAAGGGCTGGAGAACCTTCATTTTATGACTTTTCTGCCGGGAGGTTGTTTCTCGCAGAGACGCAAAAACGCAAAGGAAAAAAATAAGTCTCCTGTAGGGTATAAGTAAGGCCGCTAAGAATGTTTTCCCCTGCGGGGGAAATATGCAGAGTTCTTTGATAAAAATAGTAAGGGTAAGCGTAATTGAATTTTTTAACGAAAATACGTTTTCAGCGAAGCAAAATAGAAATAATTATTTGATAATCAATTATTTGTGTTCTAAAACAGCTGCATACATTTTCCTCCTTCTTCCTCCTTTTGGTGCAATACAATAACCACGGAGGACCCGGAGTTTAATACAGTCACAGAGGAGCACAGAGTTTCATGCGACCTGTATTTGTGTATGTGATGTTTGTATTTTCTCAGCGCGATGTATGGTAAAATGGCTGGGTAAACGTAATTGAATTGATTTGCGGCTTTTAGGGTGTTGAAGAAGGATAACATTGAAAATGAATGTTTTACGGTTGAAAAGACGCGTTAAACTTTCCTCCTTTTTCCTCCCTTCTGTATTTATTTTACCAGCCTGATGGCGCTTTTTTTACAGGCGGTTGCCAAGGCTTAGGGACTTTAAGGACAATGGGGACAATAGTGCGATGGAGAGAATACTTGTTAGTGATGGAGGCAGTAGAAAACCTCCCGCTAATTTTTTTGTTATGCCAATATAATTCCATCGTACATTGAACCTGTGAAGTTTTGGGACCCGTGAACATTTAAACAATCAAACCATTTAAATAACTGACTAACCATGCAGGAACTGATAAAACGTTTAATGGCAGAAGGGCTAACTGAACAACAGGCTTACAAAGCTGTTGAGATAATAAAAACCTTTGCCGCGGAAAAATTTCCTTTGTTTGCGGGGGCTATTAACAAGGTTTTTGATAAGTACGCCCCAAAAGACGAAGACGACTTTATGCCATAAAGCCAGTTTATGCTTAAAGTTTTGACTTAACTATCAAAACTTTACACCTTAAACTATAATCTGCAAACTTGTTGCCTGTCCTTTTGTCGCATTAATTGCTTTGCATGGTATTTGGGTAAGTTTTTATTCAGCTAAAAAACATATTTTCATCGCTTAAACAATAAACGCTATGGATTTTGGAAAGGAATTTGAACAGTACGCAGTAAAACACAAAGGTATAAGCAGCGCAACACTGCATAATTACCGCAACTACACTAACGATATTACAAACCTTACACCTTATATAATTGAAGAAAGGCCATTAAACGTTGCCAGTATGGACGTGTTTAGCCGGCTTATGATGGACAGGATAATATTTATGGGTGAGGGTGTTAATGATTATGTTGCCAATATTGTTACCGCACAATTATTGTTTTTAGACAGCACAGACAGGAGCAGGGACATACAGATGTACATAAACAGCCCCGGCGGCAGCGTGTACGCCGGCCTTGGTATTTACGATACTATGCAGTTTGTAAGCCCTGATGTTGCTACTATTTGTACCGGTATGGCAGCCAGCATGGGCGCTATATTAATGTGTGCGGGTGTAAAAGGCAAACGCAGCGCTTTAAAGCACAGCCGCATAATGCTGCACCAGCCAAGCGGCGCAATAGGTGGCCAGGCTACTGATATTGGCATTACTGCTAAGGAGATAAAAAAGATAAAGCAGGAGCTGTACCATATTATTGCCCAACACAGCGGGCAGGACCTTGCTAAAGTTGAGGCTGATTGCGACAGGGATTTTTGGATGACGGCAGAAGAAAGCAAAACTTACGGCCTTATTGACGAAGTATTGCACACTAACCCAAGGAAGGAGAAGAAGGGATAGTTAGGAAAGCGCCAAATAAAGCCAAATCCCAAAGTCCAAAACAAAGAACAAAAAACATAAAACAAAGAACATTTTATGATAGACTCAAAATATTTAGACCCGTTTAGAATGGAAGATGACGATGAGAACAAAGAGAGTGCGGAAAAACAGGAGCCGATGGGCACGCTGCTTACCAAGAAAATGGAACAGATGTTTCTTGACAAGCGGGCCGTTTACCTGTGGGGGCCTGTAGACGATAAAAGTGCACGCGAAGTGGTTTCAAAGCTTTTATTGCTTGAGGCCGACAAGCCGGGCAAAGAAATTAAGTTCTATATTAACAGCCCCGGCGGTATGGTAACCAGCGGTATGGTTATATACGATACCATTAAGCTTATATCGTCGCCGGTAAGCACCATTTGCATGGGCCTTGCAGCCAGCATGGGTTCAATTTTATTAAGCGTTGGTGCAAAAGGCAAACGTTTTATTTTTCCGCATGGCGAGGTTATGATACACCAGCCAAGCATAGGCGGCTACTTCCAGGCAACTTCGGCAGATATTGAGATACAGGCCGTTCAAATGGAAAAAACAAAGCTGATAGGCGCACAAATACTGGCTGAAAATTGCGGTAAAACGGTTGAACAGATATTAAAAGATTTTGACCGCGATTACTGGATGGATGCCCAGGAAGCAGTAAAATATGGCATTGTAGATAAAGTTTGCACCAAGCTGTAATAGCCGGTTGCGTTAAAATTTGCTTTAAAAAGCCATGTTGTATAAAGGTTTTAGTACCTTTATTGTTGTATTTGTCCGTTAGAACCCTATGTTGGGCTTAAATTAAGAGAAATTATGGCTAAGCAGTCAAACCTTCATTGTTCATTTTGTGGCAGAAGCCGGGACGAGGTTAAGATCCTCATTGCCGGGCAGGAAGGTCATATTTGTGAGAATTGTGTAGAGCATGCGCAGGAAATAATTGTTCAGGAACTGCAGCAGCGCCAGGAGCAGCAAAATTCGCAATACCGGTTTAACATTCGCAAACCGCTGGAAATAAAAGATTTTCTTGACCAGTATGTTATTGGACAGGACGATGCTAAAAAAATACTTTCGGTAGCGGTGTATAACCACTACAAACGCATTACGCAAAAACTGCAGAATGATGATGTTGAAATTGAAAAAAGCAACATTATTATGGTGGGTGAAACCGGTACCGGTAAAACCCTGCTGGCAAAAACTATTGCCAAGCTGCTGAATGTGCCTTTTGCTATTGTAGATGCTACCGTATTTACCGAAGCAGGTTATGTAGGTGAGGACGTGGAAAGCATGCTTACCCGTTTGCTGCAGGTTTGTAATTATGATATAGCCGCAGCAGAAAAAGGCATTGTGTACGTTGATGAAATAGATAAAATTGCCCGCAAAGGCGATAACCCGTCTATTACCCGCGACGTAAGTGGCGAAGGTGTGCAACAGGGCCTGCTTAAAATGCTGGAAGGCACTGAAGTGCTTGTGCCACCACAGGGCGGCCGCAAGCACCCTGAGCAAAAAATGATTAAAATTAACACGAGTAACATATTGTTTATATGCGGTGGCGCTTTTGATGGGATTGATAAGGTAATTGCCCGCCGTGTAAACACCAATGCTATTGGCTTTAGCGTTAATAAGACCGAGCAGGAATACCAGAAGAAAAACATGCTTCAGTTTATTAATGCGCAGGACCTGAAAAGCTTTGGCCTTATACCTGAATTGCTTGGCCGTTTGCCTGTAGTAACGCACCTGGAACCGCTTGATGCAGAAACGCTTCGTTCTATATTAACTATTCCTAAAAACAGCCTTATAAAGCAATATAACCGCTTGTTTGATATTGAAGGGATACAGTTAAAAATTGATGAGCCTGTGTTTAATTTTATGGTGCAGAAAGCTATTGAGTTCAAACTGGGCGCAAGGGGGTTAAGAAGCATTTGCGAACATATACTTACCGATGCCATGTTTGAACTGCCCGGCAGCGGCGTAAAAGAATTACATGTTACCTTAGACTATGCTGAAAAGAAACTAAACAAGAGTAAACTAAGCATGCTTAAGGTAGCTTAATAATATTTGGATGGGTATGTTAAAAAAAGCGGCGCATAAGCGCCGCTTTTTTATTGGGAGCTTTACCTGCTATACATTTTCTTTCCTTCACTATACGTAGCCAGCACATTTGTTTGCAATACTTCATTCCACTGCACTTTCAGCAGGTCTTTGTCAAGAATAATAAAGTCAGCGTTTTTGCCGGTTTCAAGGCTGCCGGTTTCCTTTTCCCAAAAGTCAGCTTTGGCAGCCCAAATGGTCATGCCGCGAATAGCTTCTTCTTTTGATAAAGCGTTCTCCATTTGGAAGCCGCCTGCAGGGTAGCCTTTAGCATCAACCCTAAAAACTGCGGCCAAAAAAGTTTTAAAAGGGCTTATGTCCTCCACGGGAAAATCTGTGCCCAGCGCTATCCAGCCGTTTTGCCGCAGCAGTTGTTTATACGCATAGCCACCCTTCAGGCGTTCAGCGCCTAAGCGGTCTGCAGCCCAGTACATATCGCTGGTGGCGTGTGTTGGCTGTACGGATGGAATGATGGATGCCTTGCCAAACAGGTCAAAATCGGCTGGGTTAATTATTTGCGCATGTTCAATACGCCAGCGTTTATCATTTTTGCCGCTAAGGTATTTGTTGTAAGCGTGTAAAATTACCCTGTTGCCCGAGTCGCCAATAGCATGTGTGCACATTTGAAAATCAGTGCCGGCCAGCAACTTTGCAACTGAGTCGTAGTGCCCTTTGCTGCTTAATAAAAAGCCGCCCCACCCCGGTTTATCAGCATAGGGTTGCAGTAAGCACGCACCCCGGCTTCCGAGTGCGCCATCAGCATACACTTTAAAGCCATGTATGTACAGCTTGTTTGTTTTATAGGGACCGCGTTTTAAATACCGGTCGTAGTTGCGTTTATCATCGCTTAGTAAAATGGCAAGGTGCATAGCCAGGCCACCATTTTGCTGTAAAGTATCAATTGCTTCTGCAACGGTATAATCAAGGCCGCAATCTGTAATAGTGGTAAGGCCCTGCGCAAAACATTTTTGTTGCGCTGCCTGCAATCTTTTAATCATCGCTTCGCGCGATGGCGAAGATATCGCTCGCTCTACCAGGCCGGTGGCGTTATCAATCAATATACCTGTAAGCTTGCCGTTATTTGTTTCAATAGAACCACCTGTAAGCGTTTGTCCTGGTTTTATGCCGGCCAGTTGCAATGCCTTGTCGTTTACCAGTAAGGCGTGGCCATCAACACGCTCCAGCGAAATAGCTGTGTTAGGGAACAATTGGCTAAGCTTTTGGTTATTAGGGAACTGCTTACCAGGAAATTTGTTTTGGTCCCAGCCGCGGCCTGTTATCCATGCTTCACCGGGGTGCTCGCCTGCAAATTTTTGCACGCGGGCAATCATTTCATCTGCACTTGCGCAGCCAAACAGGTCAACCGCAAATAACGATTGTGCATAGCCAACAAAATGTGCGTGTGCATCAATAAAACCGGGGTATACAGCGTGGCCTTTTGCATTAACAGTATCTTTTGCTGAGTACCTGTTCAGTACGTCGTCCTCTTTGCCAACATATACAATTTTACCATCTTTTACGGCCATAGCCTGTGCGGTGGAAAAGGCGCTGTCAACAGTATAAATAACAGCGTTATGAACAATGGTATCAACCTGTTGTTTTGTATTGCATGCTGCAAAAAGCAGCAAGCATGCCGCAAATAATATTGAACGCATAATGATGTAAATATTTAGATGGTATAAATATAAGCGAGAATTTTTTGCACCACCCTACTTCTTATCAGCAGACGAAGTCCTAATTTTCTTGTATATTTTTATTGCCGCCATCAGCACAATCATAAAGCCGATAAGCCCTGCGAGGCCCCAAACAAAGCTTAGCGCTTCTTTTACAACGGCCAGCATTACGATGGCAATAAGAAAGATAGTAGCTACTTCATTCCAAACTCTTAACTGCTGAGAGCTGTATTTGAAAATACCTTTTACCTGCTGTTTAAATATGCGGTGCAGCAAGAGGAAGTATAGATAAAGAAAGAGTACGAATATAAGTTTGATGAGCAGCCAGCCAGGCAAGGCAAATCTATATTTTGTATACCACACCAGCGGACCAAAGATTAGTGTGATAATTGCAGAAGGCCAGGTAATGCCAAACCAAAGCCTTTTCATCATTATGGTAAATTGCGGTTGCAACACAACACGCTCTGCTTCCGGCTTGTCATTGGCCTCCCGGTTATAAATAAATAACCTCGGCATGTAAAACATACCTGCAAACCAGGTTACGATGAAGATTATATGAAGAGCGATGAGGTAGTTGTAGTTCATTCTTAGCTTATTCAAGTTATAGTATTCACTTTGGCTAAAGCCATTGCAGTGCTTTTACTATAACCCAAGGCTTAAGCCTTGGGTTAATTTACCGTTGCCGTATTGGCTTTAGTCAAAATTTAAACCTTGTCTTTCACCAACCCAACCACTGCATCCACCCACTGCTGCTGCGTGTTCATACAAGGTATCATTTCGTATTCCCCGCCGCCGGCTTCCATAAATGTTTCTTTACCCCGCATGGCTATTTCTTCCAAAGTTTCCAAACAATCACTTACAAATGCAGGGCAAAGTATTAATAATTTTTTTACGCCCTCTTTGGGTAGCTCAGCTAAACGAATATCGGTAAACGGCTCAAGCCAGCCCTTACCCAAACGTGACTGGAAAGAAAGGCTGTATTTGCTTTTTGGTATGCCCAGCTTTTCGGTAACCAGCCTTGTTGTTTCAAACACCTGGTGGCGGTAGCAAAACCCATGTGCCGGCGATGCAACATTGCAACAGTCTGCAACTTTAAGGCAATGGCTTTTTGTAGGGTCTGTTTTAAGCAGGTGCCTTGCAGGTATACCATGGTAGCTAAATAATATTTGGTCGTATTCCTTTTGCAGGTAAGGTTTCATGCTTTCTGCCAACGCATTTATGTAGCCGGAATTGTTATAGTATGGCCCAATAAAATTTAGTTTGAAATTATAGTTATACTTTTTATGGGCATTTTTCATACTTTCAACAGCTGTTTCAAAGCTGCTCATGGCATAATGCGGGTACAAAGGCAATACAGTTACTTCTTCCAAATCGGGATTGGCTGCCAGCAATTTGTCGTAAGCAGCCTTTGGTGTTGGGTTGCCATAACGCATACACAACTCAACGGGAATATCCAGCTGCTTTTGCACAGCCACCTGTAATTGCCTGGAAATTACTATAAGCGGTGAGCCATCTTCGCCCCAAATTGTTCTGTACGCCTCTGCCGATTTTGGTGCACGAAAAGGCACTATTATTCCCCTTACCAGCAACAAACGTTTAATATAAGCCATGTCTATAACACGCTCATCCATTAAAAACTCGTTCAGGTATTTTCTTACATCGCGCACTTCGGTAGAATCGGGAGAGCCCAAATTTGTAAGAATTACCCCTTTCTTTGCCATGCTGTGTTATTTGCGCGCAAAAATAACTGCATGTGGCCATTTTTATGCTGATTAAAATTTTATTAGTTTATGTAATAAAAACATGACAAATAAATGACACTCACCTTACTTAAATCATAGTTTAGCCAATAGGCCGGCTATTACCTTTGCCATACAATTTTTTTGAATACCATATTTGGCATAATGGATACAGGACTATTTTTTATTGCAGGCATAAACTACAAAAAAACTGATGCAGGTGTTAGGGGGCAATTTGCTATTAACAACGATCAATATGTTTCTTTAACCCAAAAAGCCAAACAAGCAGGTATTAAAGAATTTTTTGTATTAAGCACCTGCAACCGTACCGAAATTTATGGAGTGGCCCAAAGTGCTGAGGCGTTGGTTGGCTTATTATGCAGCCAAACAGCAGGCACTATACAGGATTTTAAACAGCTTAGTTATATAAAAAGCGGGCCTGAAGCGGTAGCGCATTTATTTGAGGTGGCTGCCGGGTTAGACTCGCAAATATTAGGCGATTACGAAATTGTAGGACAAATTAAACAAGCAACCCGCCTTGCAAAGGAAAATGGTTTTATTGGTACGTTTATGGAACGGCTGGTTAATAGCGTACTACAATCATCCAAAGCCATAAAAAGCCAAACGCATTTAAGCGGCGGCACTGTATCGGTATCATTTGCCGCCATACAATTTTTAAAAGAACATATTGCTGACTTTAGCAATAAAAGCATATTGGTGCTCGGTACCGGTAAAATAGGCAGCAATACCTGCAAGAACCTGGTTGACTATTTAGGTACACGCAACATAACCCTTGTTAACCGTACAGAAGACAAGGCGCAGCAACTGGCCGATGAACTTGGCCTTAAAACAGCCGCTTACGAGCATTTGGATGAACAGGTGCAACTGGCTGATATAGTTATTGTAGCTACCAATGCTACAGAACCGGTTATTACAAAAACAAGCCTGCAGAAAAGCTCCGCCAAAATATTAATAGATCTTTCAATTCCCAATAATATTGACCCCGCTGCTAAGGAACTCCCAAATATTACTTTGGCAAACGTGGACGATCTCTCTACCATTAACGATAAAACGTTGCAAAAGCGCCAGGCAGAAGTGCCAAAGGCAAAAGCTATTATAGCTGAGCATATTGGTGAATTTACTGCCTGGCATGGTATGAGAAAGCATGTACCTGTATTAAAGGCTGTTAAAGCAAAACTGTATGATATGCAGAATTGCGCATTATTTCAGTCAGCCTATCCTGAATTATCAGTTGTAACAGACGAGCCGGCAGAAGCTATACAAAAGGTTATTACCAATATGGCTGTAAAAATGCGCAGCCAGCACCAGCCGGGGTGTAACTATATAGAAGCTATAAACGATTTTATTACCAGCCGCGTTAACTAATTTTGCCTGATGAGCAGTGTTTTAAAGATAGGTACGCGCGACAGCCAGCTGGCTGTTTGGCAGGCATCGTTAGTTAAGGACGAACTGGCCAAACTTGGCGTTAACAGTGAATTGGTGTACATAAAAAGCGATGGCGATATTGACCTTGTTACACCCATTTACGCCATGAATGTGCAGGGTGTTTTTACCAAAGCGCTTGATGCAGCCTTATTAAGTAAAAGAATTGATATTGCGGTACACAGTATGAAAGATGTACCTACCCAGCTTGCACACGGCATTACCCAGGCAGCGGTACTGCCAAGGGCATCCTACAAAGACATTTTTGTTTATAAGAATAAAGAAATAGTTGATAGGCTGCAACTTGCTGAACCATCCTATGTTCATTCTTTGGAGGACGGAGATGAGCACGCGATTCTTGCCACCAGCAGCGTACGGCGCAGGGCGCAATGGCTTAACCGCTACCCCGGCCATACCATTGAAAACCTGCGGGGCAATGTAAATACCAGATTGAGAAAGGTTGAAGAAAGCCATTGGGATGGGGCAATTTTTGCAGCAGCCGGACTTGAACGTATAAACGTTCGCCCCGGAAATAGTATTGAACTTAACTGGATGTTGCCCGCCCCGGCACAAGGCGCTATTATGGTAGTTTGCAGGGAAGAGGATGTGCCGGCTAAAAAAGCCTGCGCCCCCCTGAATGACGAAGCAACAGCCGTTTGCGCAAAACTTGAAAGGGATTTTTTAAAAACGCTAATGGGTGGCTGCTCCACCCCCATCAGCGCTTTGGCTGAAATAAAAGATGGGGTATTGCATTTTAAAGGCAGCATATTTTCAACCGACGGTAAACAAAAAGCTGACATTGAAAAAAGCATTGAAATAAATAACATTAACACAGTTAATTTTGGCGTTGATTGCGCAACTGAAGTTTTACAAAAAGGAGGCGCACACATTGTACAATCAATACGTAATGCAGCAAAATAACAAACGCATACTTTGCACCCGTCCCATTGAACAATCCCTAATTACAAAAGCGGCAGAAAAAAATGCAGATATAACAGTACTGCCGTTTATTGAAATACGCAAAATACAAACACAGGCTTTTAAAGATCAGCTTGAATTACTGGCGCTACGGAAGATTGACGTAGTTTTTACCAGCATAAACGCTGTAGAAAGCGTGGCGATGAATTTAACGATAAAGCCTTCTTTATGGAGGATATCCTGCATAGGCGGGGTTACCAAAGAGGCTGTGGTAAAACATTTTGGGGAGGAAAGCCTTGGTGCAAGGGCACGCAACGCAACAGCGCTGGCGCGTAAAATAGTGGATGCCGGTGTGGCTAAAGAAGTGTATTTTTTTTGTGGCGACCAGCGGCTTGACGACCTGCCTGAAACTTTGCGTGTAAACAATATACCTGTGCAGGAAGTAGTGGCTTACCAAACGCTGCAAACACCCCACGAGGTAGAGGAAGACTATAACGGTATAATGTTTTTTAGCCCAACAGCAGTACACAGCTTTTTTTTAATGAATACGGTACGTACTGAAGTAATAATGTTTTCAATAGGTAAAACAACATCGGCTACCATACAGTCGTATTGCACAAACCGGGTTGTTACAAGCGAGTGGCCAGGACAGGAAAACCTTGTAGATAAAGTATTAGAATATTTTGAGGGTCAGCAGGTCATTGGTCAATAGGTCATTAGGGTGTTTTGAGATTTATAAGAAGATACTTTGGCTAAAGCCAATTCTCATATTCTTACATTAAACCAAGGCTTAAGCCTTGGTTTAGGCTAAAACCATTTGTATAGGTTTTAGCCAAAGTAAACGTTATAACCGTAAAATTGGAATTAGGTTGGATATAATAAATGCAGGATCAATTTAAAATCCCGCCTGAACGATTCAGTCGGGCAGGCGCAATCTAAAATCTACAATTAAAAGCATGGCTCAATTAAAGAACGATTTATTGCTGCGAACATTAAGAGGCGAAAAAACGGAAAGAACACCGGTATGGATGATGCGCCAGGCAGGCAGGTATTTACCTGAATATATGGTGCTTCGGGAAAAATATGGATTTTTTGAACGTTGCCAAACACCGGCGCTGGCTGCTGAAATTACCCTGCAGCCGGTTGATATTGTTGGTGTGGATGCAGCTATTTTATTCTCAGATATTTTGGTGGTACCACAGGCCATGGGGCTTGAGGTGCAGTTGATTGAAAGCAAGGGCCCGGTGTTACCTGAACCAATAAAAACTGTAGCAGACCTTAGCCGCGTGCGGGTACCAAATGTTGACGAAACACTCGGGTACGTGTTTGATGCTATAAAACTTATTAAGCAAGAACTGAATGGCAAGGTGCCGCTAATTGGGTTTGCCGGCGCCCCGTGGACTTTGCTTTGTTATATGGTACAGGGCAAAGGCAGCAAAACTTTTGATGAGGCTAAAATATTCTGCTATACCCAACCTGAACTTGCCCACCAACTTTTGCAAATGATTACTGATACCACCATTGCCTATTTAAAAGGGCAGGTAAAAGCTGGGGCAGATGTGGTGCAAATATTCGATAGCTGGGGCGGATTGTTAAGCCCGGCGGATTTTGAAGATATATCACTAAAATATATAAGGCAAATTGTAGCAGCGCTTAAAGATGAAGTACCTGTTATAGTTTTTGCAAAAGGGGCGTGGCATTCCTTAGAAAGCATGGCTGCAACAGGCGCGGCAGGCCTGGGTATTGACTGGTGTATTACACCTCAAATGGCAAGGCAATTTGCGGGCAATAATGTAACACTTCAGGGTAATTTTGACCCCGCAAGGTTGCTTTCTCCTATTCCTGTTATTCAACAGCAGGTTAAGGCTATGCTTAAAGCATTTGGGCCGGGCAGGCATATTGCCAACCTGGGGCATGGTATTTTGCCCAATGTGCCTGTTGACCATGCAAGGGCTTATGTAGATACAGTGAAGGAGTTTAGTTTTTAGTTGATTAGTAAAAGCAAGTTGATTAATTGACTTGTGGAAGTAGCTTGGATAAGGCTGTCGCCCCGGGGGAACGAGGGATCTGCTGAAATGCGGCTATAAAATGATAATAGCGTTATACCCTATAACCTGCGCACGATGTTTGATGCTTTACAGTAAAAGCTTACCATGAAGGCACAAATTATGCGGCAGGTTTTGCTGGTTGTTTTAATATGCATAAGTAGTTGCGGATTTTCGCAAAAAAGTTCATTGAAGGCGCTGGATATTGATCTCGGGAATTATCATTACCCCTTCCCGGTGCAATACATTGAGCTGCACATACAGGGGGAAGATTTGAAGATGGCCTACATGGACTTAAAGCCGGCCATCGCCAACGGCCATACGGTATTGCTGTTGCACGGTAAAAATTTTAACGGTGCTTACTGGCGGCAAACGGCACAGGCATTGAGCCAAAATGGCTACAGGGTTGTTATGCCAGACCAGGTGGGTTTTGGCAAATCATCCAAGCCGCAAAAGTTGCAGTATAGTTTTCAACTGCTTGCACAAAACACAAAGGCTGTGCTTGACAGCCTGGGTATAGCCAAAGTTTGTGTGTTGGGCCATTCCATGGGTGGTATGGTAGCAACGAGGTTTACGTTGATGTACCCGGTAATGGTAGAGAAGTTTATTTTGGAAGATCCCATTGGGCTTGAGGACTGGAAATTAAAAGTACCTTATCAAAGTGTTGACAAATGGTGTGCAAGCGAGTTAAAACAGAACTATGATTCAATCAAGCAATACGAGCAAACCAATTATTACCACGGTACCTGGCAACCAGCATTTGATGAGTGGCTTAACCTGCAGGCAGGCTGGACTTTAAATAAAGATTATAAGCTGGTAGCATGGAACTCTGCGCTGACATACGATATGATATTCACGCAGCCGGTATGTTATGAATTTGACAGCATAAAAGCCCCTGCATTATTAATAATTGGGCAGGCAGATAAAACAGCACTTGGTAAAAACCTTGTAAGCGAAGATGTGAAGAAAACAATGGGCAACTACCCTGCATTGGGCAAATTAACCCATGAAAAAATAAAAGCTTCTAAGCTGATTGAATTAGATGGTGTAGGGCATGTGCCACATATAGAAGCATTTGACAGGTTTATTAAACCATTGCTTGAGTTTTTGAAGGAATAAAAATATAATTGACCACAGTATGACATAATACTTCTATACCATGTTCTACTTTTGCAAACCCTTATAATTAAAATAAACAAAGCTAAATAACGCTATACAGTACAAGTGAGTGACACAACAGGTGTGTGGCTTTGTACTATAGCCCAACAATACCTTTAACTACGCGCTACATGGAAGAAACAAATACATTGTATAAAACAACTACAAAGGAGTTCAGGGGCAGATGGATTGATTATGTGCATGCCTTGCAGCAGCGTATTTGTACTGCTTTGGAAGAAGCGGATGGAAAAGCAACTTTTATTGAAGATGAATGGCAGCGCGGCGAGGAAGGCAAGGGCGGTGGCGGCCTTACAAAAGTTATTGCCAATGGCAATGTGTTTGAAAAAGGGGGCGTTAATACATCGGTAGTGTATGGTGATGTTACAGATGCCATGCGCAAACAGCTTAAACTTAATGGTGCAAAATGGTTTGCCTGCGGGTTGTCGCTGGTAATTCACCCGCTTAATCCTTATGTGCCAACTGTACATGCCAACTGGCGCTATTTTGAGCTGTATGATGAGAATGATAATGTTTGCGACCGCTGGTTTGGCGGGGGCACAGACCTCACCCCTTATTACCTGTTTACGGAAGATGCCAAACATTTTCATGGTATTTTAAAAACCACGTTGTTTCCCTTTGGGGCAGACCTTTACCCGAAATATAAAAAGTGGTGTGATGAATATTTTACCAATACGCACCGTAATAACGAGATGCGCGGTATTGGCGGTATTTTTTATGACCACCTGCGCCCGGTTGGTGAAGCAGATGCGGAGCGGTTGTTACAATTTCAACAGGCCAATGGCAATGCATTTGTAAACGCATATATACCCATAGTTAACAAAAGAAAAGATACCGCTTATGGGGAGCGTGAAAAAGAATGGCAGGAAATAAGAAGGGGCCGTTATGTTGAGTTTAATTTGGTGCACGACCGCGGAACCTTATTTGGCCTTAAAACAAATGGCCGGATTGAAAGCATATTAATGAGCCTGCCGCCAAGGGCAAGGTGGTATTATGATTATAAAACTGAAAAGGGCACGGCTGAAGATGATTTGCTACAGGCATGTTTGAAGCCGGGAGAGTGGGTGTGATATAGCTAATTTGGCCATTTTGGTTTTACACTTAAATACAACACAACATAAATTATTAAGGATAAATTTGAACAATAAGTAGAGTTGAAGGCCTGTGATAAAAGCAAATGACTGCTTTACAAAAAGCACAAAATTTCGAAATCTCAAAATTAGAAATTACTAACGTATGTATTTACAAAAACGAAACAGGATACTGCGCCAGTCGCCGGCTATAAGAAGCATTGTAGCAGAGACAATATTAACGCCTGCTGATTTTATTGCGCCGCTGTTTGTTGACGAAGGTGAAAATGTAGCATTTGAAATACCATCAATGCCCAATTACTACAGGTATTCAATAGACAATACCATTAAAGAAGTAAAGGAACTGTGGGGCATGGGCATAAAAAGCGTAGTGCTTTTTGTTAAGGCAAAGGACGACACAAAAGATAACACCGGTAAAGAAGCATGGAACCCTGACGGATTGATGCAGCGTACTATAAAGGCTATTAAAAATGCTGTGCCAGGCATTTTTATAATGACGGATGTAGCGCTTGACCCATACTCATCATACGGGCACGACGGCATTGTGAAAGATGGTGAAATAGTAAATGACGAAACGGTTGAAGCATTAGTAAAAATGAGCATAAGCCATGCGCAAGCAGGTGCTGATATGGTTGCCCCCAGTGATATGATGGATGGAAGGATAGGAGCTATACGCGAAGGGCTTGAGCAAAACGGTTTTACCAAAACAGGCATAATGGCGTACAGCGCAAAATATGCCTCATGCTTTTATGGGCCTTTTAGAGATGCGCTGGATAGCGCCCCCGGTTTTGGCGATAAAAAAACCTACCAAATGGATTATGCCAACCGCCGCGAGGCCATAAAGGAAACATTGATAGATATTGAAGAAGGCGCTGATATAGTTATGGTAAAACCGGCATTGGCTTACCTTGATGTTATTCGTGAAGTAAAGAATGCGGTTGATGTACCGGTAAGCGCTTACAATATAAGCGGTGAGTATGCTATGATAAAAGCCGCGGCTAAAATGGGCTGGCTAAACGAAGACAAGGCCATACTTGAAACACTAACCGCCATTAAACGTGCGGGTGCCGATATAATTGCTACTTATTTTGCAAAAGATGCGGTACGATTATTAAGCTAAGCGCGTATGAAAAAAACTTTTGTTATATTATTCCTGTGTTGCGCAATAATGTCCTGCAAAGGCTTATTAAAAAAGCCGGTCTTTTACATTGCTACGCCCGCAGACTGGGTAAGAAAAGACACCGTGGAAAATAGCGATTCGCTGATTAAGCTAAAGTCAACCGCTGACCTGCCTGGAAAAAACATAAAGGAAACCATCTCTCTGCTGGTTGAAGGCAGTTTTAACCGAAACGACCCAGAACACAACGCGCTTCGCCGTGAACTTAAAAGCGATGCAGATTTTTATGAAGAAACCGGCCGGGGCCATAGAGTTATTGATGGCATTGAATCGTATTGGTTTGAAGTGGCTGTAAAATTTAAAACAAACAATTTTCCCTGTACGCAACGGTACTATTTTACAACAGGGCAAAGGTTTAGGTATATGTTTATTTGTACTTGCCCTGAAAGAGGGTATGAGCATTTGCGGCCCGTAGCTGATAGCGTGCTTAATTCGTTCAAAATTTTGGATTGACCATCTACTATTTGCTAATTTATAAGCAGCAAAAATGCGGTATTAAAAGAATTGAATAAATTTGCACAACAAATGTGATTATGGCTGCTACCGCACTAAAATACGTAACTCTGCAGGATTACCTTGCTACAGAAGCAAGCGCCGAAGAAAAGCATGAGTACTTTGACGGCCAAATTGTAGCCATGGCTGGTGCAAGGGAAGCGCACAACCGTATTGTGGCTAACATAATGCGTGAAGCGGGAATTTTTCTTAAAGGGAAAACTTGCGATGTTTTCCCGTCTGATCTAAGAGTAGCAACACCTTCTTCCAATTCATATATGTACCCTGATATTACTATTATTTGCGGTGATATGGAAAAAAAAGACGGTGAATTTGACACTTGTACTAATCCTTCAGTTATTATTGAGGTGATGAGTGAAACCACGCGAGACAGAGATATGGGGTATAAGTTTTTTTATTACCAACAAATACCTTCTTTAAAGGAATACATACTTGTAGATTCATTTAATTATTATGTTGCTGTAATTCACCGCCAGAAAGATGATTCCTGGAAGTTTGATACTGTTACCGGCATCGATGCGTCTATTAATATTAATTCTGTTGGGTTGTCCCTCAATCTTGGCGAAATATATTACAAAGTGGCCTTAACACAAGGCTAATGATCATCGGGCAGCTTTTAAAATTTTGTGCCTATAAAAATTTCTGATGTACCAAAAAAGTGAAGCATTATTTGAGAGGGCCCAGCAAAGTATACCCGGCGGTGTAAACTCACCCGTACGTGCATTTAAAAGTGTGGGTGGAACACCGTTGTTTATTACAAAAGCCGATGGCGCGTACCTGTATGATGCAGATGATAACAAATACATTGATTACATAGCCTCATGGGGGCCAATGATATTAGGGCATGCTTACAAACCTGTGATTGAAGCAATACAGCAGCAGGCGGTGTACTCAACCTCTTACGGTGCACCTACGGAACTGGAAATAAAAATGGCCGAACTAATTATAAGCATGGCGCCTAATGTTGACCTTATACGTATGGTTAGCAGCGGTACCGAGGCTTGTATGAGTGCCATTCGCGTAGCGCGCGGTTATACAGGCAGAAACAAAATAATTAAATTTGAAGGTTGTTACCACGGCCATGCCGACAGCTTTTTAGTAAAAGCAGGCAGCGGTGTTGCTACACTTGATATTCAAACAGTGCCTGGTGTTACAGCCGGTACAACCAACGATACGTTAACCTGCGCTTATAATGATATTGAGGCAGTTAAGGCATTGGTACAGGCAAATAAGGATGAAGTTGCTGCCATTATTGTTGAGCCGGTTGCGGGCAACATGGGCTGTATTTTACCTGTGCCGGGCTTTTTGGAAGGATTGAGAAAAGTGTGTAACGAAGAAGGTATATTATTGATATTTGATGAAGTAATGAATGGGTTTCGCCTTGCATTGGGCGGCGCGCAGGAAAAGTTGGGCATTGATGCTGACCTTGTTACCTATGGTAAAGTAATTGGCGCAGGCATGCCCGTGGGTGCGTTTGGCGGTAAGCGCCATATAATGCAGGTAGTTGCGCCTTTGGGTGGTGTATACCAGGCCGGTACATTAAGTGGTAACCCTATTGCAATGATAGCCGGTTATACGTTGCTATCAATTCTTAAAGAGCAGCCACAATTACTTACAGAATTGGATGAAAAAACCGCTTATTTAAAGGAGGGGCTTGATAAAGTGCTTGCTGCAAGCGGCACGCCTTATGTTATAAATCATTTAGGTTCTATGCTAAGCATACATTTTAGCGGGCGGCCCGTAACTGACTTCGCATCTGCGGCGGCGGCGAATAATAACCTGTTTAAAAAGTATTTTCATGCTATGCTAAAACGCGGCGTTTACCTTCCACCTTCAGCTTTTGAAAGCTGGTTTTTAAACAACGCACTTACCAGGGCGGATCTGGATGCAACTATAAAGGCTACAAAAGAAAGCCTTGAAGAAATTCTGTCATAAAAAAAGGGAGCCGATCTTTTTTGAGCGGCTTCCTTGCTGATCAACTATTTGTTACTCGTTATACCTTTCTTCCTAATTGACTTATTGACTTTCTTCTGTATCAAAACGATCAACAGCGTGTATGCCGGGCAGTTTTTTAAGGCGGTCAACAAGCTCGCTTAGTTCTTCTTTGTCGTGCACAAACACTTTAATACTGCCCTTAAACAAACCTTCTTCACTTTCAATAGCCAGCGCCGAAATGTTCACTTTCATCTCGCCGCTTATTACGTTAGTTATTTTGTTAATAACACCTACGTCATCAATACCAATAATTTTAAGCCCGGTAAGAAAGGATATTTCCTTGTTCTTGGCCCACTTTGTTTTTACAATGCGTTCGCCATAATTGGCCATCATTTGCGCAGCATTTGGGCAACCTGTGCGGTGTATAATAAGGCCCTTGCCGGGGCGTATAAAACCAAACACATCATCGCCCGGTATGGGGTTGCAGCATTTAGCCAAAGAGTACATTATTTTATCGCTGCTCTCGCCAAATATTATAAGCTCTGATTCTTTTTTTGATGAATGGCTTTGCTTTACTTCTGTTTCCTGCTTTACTTCCACAACCGGTTTTGGCTGTGGTTTTGGCGGCTCAAGCTTATCGCCCAACACATTAAACTCCTTCAATTCCTTTAAGTCAATGCTTTTAACGGCAACATTATAAAACAGGTCTAATTGCGATGCAACTTTGTAAAAGCTAACCAGTTCATCAATATTGTGCTGGTTATAGGCTGCGCCCATTGCTTCAAGCCTGCGCTGCACGGTGTATTTGCCATCATCGGCCACCTTTTTCTTATTCTCCCTAAGGGCATCTTTAATCTTGCTTTTGGCCTTGGCAGATACAACAAAATTTAACCAGTCGTCATTTGGTTTTTGCTTTTGGCTGGTAATTATCTCAACCTGGTCGCCGCTTTTTAAACGGTAACTAATAGGCACCAGCTTGTGGTTTACTTTAGCGCCTATGCACTTGCTGCCAATAGCAGAGTGTATGGCAAAAGCAAAATCAAGCGCCGTTGAGTTCATGGGCAGCATTTTTACATCGCCTTTTGGCGTATACACATAAATCTCTTCTGCAAGAAAGCTGGTTTTAAAATCCTGCAGAAAGTTAATGCCGTCCATATCCTGCGTGCTGATTGCTTCGCGTATTTGGCCAAACCATTTATCAAAGCGGTCTTCATCGCTGCTGCCCTCTTTATATTTAAAGTGTGCGGCAAGGCCCTTCTCTGCAATTTCGTTCATGCGCTTGCTGCGTATCTGCACTTCAACCCAGCGGCCCTGTGGCCCCATCACTGTTGTGTGCAGCGCTTCGTAACCATTGTTCTTTGGCTTGCTTAACCAATCGCGCAAACGCTCAGGCGATGGCGAATACTGGTCGGTAATAAGCGAGTACACCTTCCAGCAATCTTCTTTTTCCCTTTCGGGCGGCGAGTTAAGTATAACGCGTATAGCAAAAAGATCGTACACTTCTTCAAAAGCAACTCCTTTCTTTTTTATTTTATTCCAAATGGAGTGTATGCTTTTTGGGCGTCCGTAAATATCAAAGTCGTAGCCCAGGCTGGTAAGCTTTTCTTTTAATGGCTTAATAAACTCATTAATGTAACGGCTGCGTTCCCGCTTGGTGTCGGCCAGCTTGCGTGCAATATCTTTATAAGCCTCAGGCTCAAGATATTTCATGCTAAGATCTTCCAGCTCGGTTTTTATATTATACAAGCCCATACGGTGGGCAAGCGGTGCGTATACCCAAATAGTTTCGCTGGCTATTTTTAGCTGCTTTTCCTTTTTCATATAATCCAGCGTGCGCATATTATGCAGGCGATCTGCCAGCTTAATTAAAATAACACGCGGGTCGTTGGTAAGGGTAAGCAGTATTTTTTTAAAATTCTCGGCCTGTGCGCTTGTATTGGGGTCAATAACGTTGCTTATTTTAGTAAGGCCGTCAACTATCCTGGCAATCTCGCTGCCAAATTCGCGCTCTACGTCTTCCAGGCTTATGTCAGTATCTTCCACCGTGTCGTGCAACAGGGCGCAAATAGTGCTGCGTACGCCAAGGCCAATTTCTTCAACACAAATTCTTGCAACGGCAAGGGGGTGTAAAATGTATGGCTCGCCACTTTTGCGGCGCATGGTTTTGTGGGCGTTTGCGGCCATTTCAAATGCTTCGCGCAACAGTTCTTTGTCACCGGCTTTCAGGTTGGTGCGTATACTGCGTAAAAGGGTGCGGTACTGGCGTAAAATTTCTTTACGCTCCTGTTCTTCAGTAAGGTTATATTTAGGCATAGGCGCCTCTAACACATTAGCTTGCTCTTGATCCATATGGATTACGAATATACAAAAAAAGGCTGACTTTATTTTAACTCCCCGCGGCAACCATCCGCTATATTTCCACGTATAAAAATTCATATATAATTCATTTTGATTATATTATATTTGTTCAAACCTTTCACTATGCAGCTTGCCATTAGCCTAAAAAAACCGGCCTTAACAGCCCTTATAATCTTTTGTATTTTTCTTTCAGTTCCTGCACTGGCGCAGGATGGAGCGCCTGACCTGACATTTGGAACTAATGGTTACGCTATAACTAACGTAACCCACAATGCTGACGAGGGTAGCTGTGTAGTATTGCAAACCGATGGTAAAATAATTTTGGGCGGCGTTAGCACCGTTAATTCAACACAACCGTTTGCATTGGTAAGATATTGGCCCAACGGAAAAGTAGACAGCAGCTTTGGAGTGAACGGAAGGGCTGTTGCCGGCTTTGGTGCAACAAACTCCTATTTAACTACTATAAAACTACAGCAGGATGGGAAAATTGTAGCGGCCGGGCACGATGACGCGGGTAATTTTATGTTAATGCGGTTTAAAACAAATGGAATTGTTGATTCTGCTTTTGGAGTTAACGGCAGGGTGGTAACCAACTTTACCACCTCATCTGTTGGTACCAATGCCATGGATATGCAAACCAACGGCTATATAGTTGTTGCCGGCACCGTAGGCGGCGATATAGGCGTGGCACGTTATAAAACAGATGGCAGCCTGGACGCTGGTTTTGGTACCGCCGGCATAAAAATTATTGACCTTGGCGCCAACGAAACTGCAAATGCGGTAATAATACAGCCCGGAGGCAAAATATTGATAGGAGGGGGCAGCCAAACGGGGGCTGTGATTCAACTTTTACTGGTGCGCTGCAATACCAATGGCGATGTAGATGCAACGTTTGGCACAGGCGGCAAAACAACATTGCTGCCACTGCCAACGTATAACCTGGTTAATGCCTTTGCACTACAGCCTGATGGTAAAATTGTAGCAGCAGGCAGGGCCCAGTATTTTAAAAGCGCGTTTTGTGTAACCCGTTTTAGTGCCAATGGTATACCTGACTCATCATTTGGAATCAATGGTATTATTGTGCATCAATTTGCAAACAATGGTGAAGAAGCAAGAGCTGTAGCTTTGCAGGTTGACGGTAAAATTGTAGCGGCAGGTAATGTAAATGACGGGGGCAATTTGCAATTGGCGTTGTTACGCTTAAAAACTAACGGCACGGTTGACTCAACCTTTGATTATGATGGTGAGGTGCGCACCAGCCAGGGCAGCGGTACTTTTGCGTACTCAATGGTAATACAAAGCGATGCTAAAATAGTAACAGGCGGCTATAATTACTTTGCTGCCACCGGTAACGATTTTGCAGTGTACCGCTTTAATGCAGCCAGCGCTTTGCCAATACAACTTAGCTCATTCACCGGGGCTATTGTAAAAAACACGGTTGCTTTAAACTGGACAACAGCATCAGAAATTAACAACAGTTATTTTACCATTGAGCGCAGTGGAGGCCTTGCAAACTTTACGGCAATTGGTAATGTAAACAGCCGTGGTAACAGCAACCAGTTGCAACAATACCAGTTTACTGATATTAGCGCGCTTACCGGCGATAATTTTTACCGTTTAAAACAGGTTGATAAAGATGGCAAATACAGCTACTCAAAAATGGTGTATGTAGTGTTTGGCAACCAGCCATTTATACAGGCATACCCTAACCCAGCAAAGGGCAGCATAAAAGTTGCGGGTTTAAATAATACTGCTGCTACGCTTACTGTTATTGATGCATTAGGCAAGCCGCTTTACCAATACAAAACAAATGGCAGCGATTATACCATTAACATACAAAGCCTTGCAGCAGGTATTTATTTTATACATATTAAACAGGGTGAAAAGGTTACAACCCTTAAGCTGGTGAAGGAATAAAAAGACTGATTAATAAAACATATTTATAAGAAGCCTGGCTACACCGCCAGGCTTCTGCCTTTTATACCCGGTTTGTTTTGCCATGGAGAATAGCACGTATTACCTACCCTAAATTGAAAACCTGGTGAAGCGAAGTGCTTATTAAATAAATCGTCCGCCTTTTTATTTAGCGTATTAAAATGTATGGTACCATGCTGGCAAACATTCACAATAATGTTTTGACCGGCATCAATGCCATGCACATAAGCAAGCACGGTATTGGTGCGTACCAGCCAGTACAAATGTTTAATAAATATTCCCACCTCATTTGTGTTTAATAACAAGCCGCCATTAAATGTTTTAGTTAGTTTATTTGCAATAAGATAATCAACCGCTTCTTTTGCGGGTTTATAATCGCTGCTTCTGAATAACCACGGTAAGGTAGAATCGCCCATAAATATCAATTCAGGATAGCCCATCGCTTTTATAAGTGCCTGCAGCTTAATACCCAAGTACTTTGCATGCCCTTTTGCTGATTTGGAAGGGAGCGTTAAATAATACTGTTGATATATTTTCGGGAAGAAGTATTTTTCCCTATAGGGCATGCTCCATGGCAGGTTGGTGTATTGCTGAAGGCAGCGTTTGCGGGAAAGTTTTTTTATCATTGGTTTAGCGTGGCAGTTGTTAGGCTATTTTGTGTCTCAGCAATCAAATCGTCAATCATATCTGTATTGCTATCCATTTCTTTTGCTTTAATTAGCTGTTGCAATGCTTTGTCAAATTCACCAAGGTGCATATAATAAACGCCAAGGTTTCTGTAAGTGTAAGCGTCCGTGTTATCCAACTCCAGCGACTTTTGTACATCGTCATAGCCACCCGCTAAATCGCCGGTTTTTATTTTGGCATATCCACGGTTGTTAAAAGCATAGCCAAATAAAGGATTAACAGCAATTGCCCTGTCAAGGTACTCAATTGCCGTGTTAAACTCTCCTATCACGGTATAAACATATCCTATATTATTTAAAGAATTATAATGATTGGGGTTGAGCCCGAGCGACAACTTTAGCGCTATTACTGCCTCCTCATACAATTTGCTGTGTATCTCGGCTAACGATATCAAGCAGTAGTCATCCTCGTTAAGGTTAGAGGTATCTTTAATTTCTTTGCAAAAACTTAATGCGCGGCTGTATTGCTTTGCCATAAGCATTGAACTTAACGCATAAGTAAACAACTCCTGCACCTTAATTCTTTTATTCCATAATGCTTCACACAAGTCTGCAGATGTATTGTAATCTTTTGCGTTATACGCTTCATAGGCCTTATAATACTCTTTCTCATACTTGCGCAACCGCCATAACCTTTGCAATTGAGCCCCATCATTACTGATCTGATTATTGCCGGCAGTAATAATCCTTTTTTTACGTGGTATAATAGAAACAAAAAAAGTTGCCATTGCGGCAGAGACAAATACAAAATGACCGCCATTCATGTCACCGTCAGCATTATAAATGGGGGAATAAAAAATTGCTATGCAGGTTAACATAAAAGAGGCTGCCGGGCCACCGGCTACATAAATAAGTTGTTTTTTTATTGGTGTGTTTTTCGCAGTTTGCCGGCATAATCCCCTTCCTTTTAAAAATACATTAGGGTTAAACCATATATTAATAAATTTTGTGCGAAGCGGGAATGACTTTTTTTCATCGCCATAAGACCCTATAAATACTTCAACTCTCTGCTTAGTTAGCAATAATGCCGGTATAGCGTGCCCAAACTCGTGCACTACCACATTTATAAAAATTGCAATAGGATAAAATAAAATATAATTTACAATAAACATGCAGGGTTTATTTTTATAATTGTAGCCGCACAGGCATTGCCGGTGTGTTATTAGTTAAATCGTTTTGTATTACTTATTCTATTTAAACGCCCCTTCATCTACATCCCTGATAAATTGTATAACGCCGGGGTAAAAATGCGGCTGGTCGTCCCACATGGCAAGGTGGCTGCCGTTGGGGCAATAAAGGTAACGGCCATGCTGCACCTGTGTGCTTTCCCATTTCATGTGGTCGGGGTCCATAGTGTCGTACTTAGCGCCTACGGTTAAAGTGGGCACTTTTATTTCTTTCAGCCTGCCTTTAATATCCCATTTTTCTAGGCGGCCGCTAATGCCAAACTCGCTCGGCCCCTGCATCATGGTATATATTTCGCCGTTAACATGCTTAAGGGCCCGCTGAACGGGATCGGGGTTGGGCACTATACGGCACAGGTGCTCATCATAATAGCCCTGCAACAGCGCCATATAACGCGGGTTATTTGTTTGACCGTTTTTTTGCAGCATCATAATGCTGTCAAGCGCCTGCTTATTCATTTGCTTTTGCAGTACCAGGTTATAAGCTGCATAGTCGGGCGCGCTGGCCATCATGTTACAAATTATCAATCCTTTTAAATTATCCTGGTATTTTAGGGCGTATTCCATGGCTAACATGCCGCCCCAACTATTGCCCAGCAGGTAAAAGTTATCTTTGGTAAGGCCAAGGGCTTTGCGCACCTGTTCTACCTCTTCAACAAAACGGGGTATGGTCCATAAGCTGCTGTCTTTTGGCTGGTCGCTGTAAAAGCTGCCAAGCTGGTCGTACTCAATCATCTCAAAGCCCTCTTTGGGAAAAAAACTTTCAAAGCATTCCATATATTCATGCGTCATGGCAGGGCCGCCGTGCAGCAACAGTACTTTTATGCGTGGGTTGGTACCTATGCGTTTTGTCCATACATTAAAAGTGCCTGCAGGCGTTGAAATGGGCACCATTTTTATTCCGGCAGTTTGTACGCCACTATCCTGCGGGGCAAAGTACTCGTTAACAGTTATGGCCGGTTTTGCCGTTTGTATTTGTGGCGTGTTACAGGCGGTAACGATGAGAATGGCAAGCAGGTAGAGGTATAGCTTCATGGTAAAGCAGGCTTTAGTGCTGTAAATATAGTTTGAATGTTTGAGCGTTTGACCTGTTTGAAGGTTTTTTGATGCGGCTGCGATTGTTAAGTACCTGGCAGTTAGTAGTCCTTTAGCAGCATTCCCAAAGTTTTTACCAAAAAATACTAAAAATATTAGTTTATATAATTTATTTCGCTATTTTTACAGCCTGATTACATTTGAAGTAAAATAACCCAATTATGAACGCAGAAAAGCTTAAAGCGCTAAAACTAACCATAGATAAAATTGACAAGGATTTTGGAAAAGGCAGTGTTATGATGATGAACGAACGCGCTGACCGCCAGATGGAAGTTATACCAACCGGCTCAATTGGGCTGGATGTTGCATTGGGCATAGGCGGCCTGCCAAAAGGAAGAATTGTAGAGATATACGGGCCTGAATCTTCCGGTAAAACTACCCTTGCCATACACGTTATTGCAGAAGCACAAAAAAAGGGTGGCGTTTGCGCTATAATAGATGCTGAGCATGCTTTTGACAGCGCATACGCCCAAAAACTGGGTGTTGATGTTGACAACCTGCTTATTTCGCAGCCTGATTACGGTGAGCAGGCTTTGGAAATTGCTGACCGTTTAATACTGTCTGGTGCGCTTGATGTAGTGGTGATAGACTCAGTTGCTGCCCTTGTACCTAAAGGCGAACTGGAAGGTGAAATGGGCGACAGCAAAATGGGCTTACAGGCAAGGTTAATGAGCCAGGCTTTACGTAAGCTTACTGCTACCATAAGCAAAACAAACACGGTATGTATTTTTATAAACCAGTTGCGTGAAAAAATTGGTGTTATGTTCGGTAACCCCGAAACTACTACCGGTGGTAATGCACTTAAGTTTTATGCCTCAGTAAGGCTTGATATACGCCGTATGGCCCAAATAAAAGATGGTGATGAGGCTGTTGGTAACCGCGTAAAAGTTAAGGTGGTAAAAAATAAGGTGGCGCCGCCTTTTCGCAGTGCTGAGTTTGATGTAATATATGGTGAAGGCATTAGCAAGGTGGGCGAGATTATTGATATGGGTGTTGAACTGGGTATTGTTAATAAAAGCGGAAGCTGGTTTAGTTACGAAACAACTAAACTTGGCCAGGGCCGCGATGCAGTAAAAGGGTTGTTGCTTGACAACCCCGGACTTGCCAATGAACTGGAGGCAAAAATTAAAGCCAAAATATTAGAAGCTGCCGGCACAGGCGCCAAGGAAGAAGACGATTAAAATATTATATTATATTATCTTATTTTTTTCCCCTTTTCATTTTAGACGGGGATAAATAAGTGGTTTTAGTTGGGTTAGTAAATATGCCATTGTGTTTTTACGCGATGGCTTTTTTTGTGCATATATACTATATTTATTACCTAATGACATCTTCGTTCACAATAAAACCACTTTTATACATCCTGGGCATTATTGCACTTTGCATTGTTTTAACCGGCTTAATTATTTTTTCACTGCATTCGGTAAACCATGTATCGCTGCTAAGCGCGATTGCCACTCCAGGCCTTATACTATTTTTTATTGTATGCTTTTTGGGGAATTGTTTAATAAAGCTGTTGAAGTAACAATAGAAGCTGATGTAATTAAAATAAGCAAATTTTTAGGATTGCTGGAAAAACAAACTTATTTATTCTCTGCATTAGCAGGTTATAAAACGAACACGTTTAGTTACCGGCAAAACCATTATGAAAAGCTTTGCATATTTAAGGATGAAAAAATTGTAGCAGAAATATCGAGCTACTTTCATGAAGATTATGCTTTGCTGAAAGACGAAGTTTCAGGCAGGCTAAAATATCTTGGTGAACCTGGCAGCACATAACAAGCTTGTTAAATATTCAGTATGTAACCGCTGAGGCGTGGTAACATTATAACAAAGGATGCAGTATTCTGAATAACAACGCCGCTAATGCCTTATACCTGTAACCACGAAACAACTAATACGTCTATCCTTGCAATAGCACTACTGCAGTACAAGCGTGCGACGCAACCGGGTAAAATAGTTGTACTGCAGCCGGGTACATAATAGCAGCTTTCTGCTAACTTACTACCTGCTCAACTTTTTTAATATTGGGTTTGCCTGTGCCTGTTTCGATGTACAACTGCAAACTTGCAAGAAAAAAATTCCAGCCGTTTTCGCACACGTCATAACATTCAAAACTTTGGTTTAAACCTTCGTGTAAAAAATGCAGGGTGGTGGCATTGCCATTAGGCGTTAGCGCCCAGTAAAGTTTGGTACCTATCCACTCACTTTTGTTGGTTAAGGCTGCCATGTTTATGTAAGCTTTTTCGCACTGCCACACTACTTTTTCATCCGGAATGGCTTCAATAATATTAAACCTTTTTTGTGTTTTACCAAAGGCAATGGTAAAGCTGTCGCCTACATTGGCGGCAGCGCCGCTAAGATCGTTGCTCCACCAGTCAGCGATGTGTTTGGTAATAGCATTGTAAACCTCACTTACAGGTTTGTTTATAGTGAGTGTTTTTTGGTAGTCGGTCATGTTAAATGGAACCCCATCCCCCTATCCCCTTCCCCTGAAGAGGGAAGGGCCCTACGAGATTAACAAGGAGATGTGAGTAGTTTTAAATTTTAAAAAATATTTTGTTGCAACGCTCATCTTACTAAGCAGGCATTAGCCTACTTAATTCCTTAAGTGCGCTATTTCACTCCCGCATCGTGCAGTACTTCTATGTTAAGGCGTATATATTCGGCGTTCTTTTCATCGGTTGCAAGCTTCAGGCCCTCTTTGGCTGATGCAATAGCGGCTGCTTTGTCGCCTGTTTTTAAGTACAGCCTGCCCAACCAATACTTCATGTTATAAGCATTTGGTGAGGCTTTATCAGCTTCCTGCATCCAGGCAAGCGCCTGCGGCAAATTTCTGTTATGGTTATAATACCATATAGCGCCCATATAGTAAGGCTTTTTTTCACCCTTCATGGCCTCCTGAATATTAGCAGCAATACGGTCAACAACGTTGGTGTGCAGGTGAACGTTTACGCCGGTATTCTCCCACAATATTTGTAACAGGCAGTCTTCTTCATGCACATCTGCAAACTGTATAGTTAGTGTTTCAATTTTGCTTTGCAGTTTTGCCGGTTTTACTTTAACGCGCAGCACATCCTGCTTTTCGTCGTACGCATAAGCGCCCCATTGGTTTGGGTTTTTACTAAAAATAATGGTCCATTCGTCGGCACCGGGTATGCTGAACAAGCTATAGGTGCCGGGCGCCAGCGTGCTGCCCTCAACAGTAACCGTATCAGTTGTTGTTATTACCGTGGCGTTATTGGCGCCGGTGCGCCACACAATGCCGTAAGGCTCCATGCCATTAAATATTTTTCTGCCTTTTGTGTTTGGCCGGTAATATTTTACGCTAATGGCGCCAAGCCCAAAGTCTTGCTCAATGCGCTGGCCGGGGCTGGCAGCAGGTATTTTCATTGGTATCTCCTGTGCGGTGGCGGTATAAAAGCTGCCACAGGTAAAAGCAATAATTAGAAGCGTTAGCAGCTTAACGTTTTGGTTGCGGTTATTTTGCAGCATACGTATTTATTTATTTTGTTTTGGTGGTTTGTTGTTTAATAAAGTTTCTAATGTTTGCAGTTTGGCGGCCCAAAATTTATCAAAGTAATTTATCCATTTTTGCAGCTCTTTAAAGCCATCCTGCTTGAGGGAGCAATAACGTTCCCGCCCAACATCTTTTATAGAGATAAACCCTGCGCCGTACAATATTTTTACGTGCTTTGATACCGCAGGGCGGCTCATGTCAAAATTTTCGGCCAGGCTGTTAATGCTTAAACTGTTGCCGCTAAGCAGCCGCAACATTTCGCGCCTGCTTGGGTCGGCAATTACCTGGAAGGCATCAAGCGTTTGTTGCACCATGTGTTGCATCATTTAAGTGGTTAGCAATTTTTTTAAGGTTAGCCTGCCAGCCGCCGTTTAGTGCGTTAAACATGTTAAGGTTATCAACCATTGAAATGCCGCTATGTTCCAAAAAAAGCTCGGTGCCGGTTTCTTTTTCTTCCAGCCGCCATTCAACTATTGAATCAACTTTTATAGTACCATCGCCCGGGCCTGTTTTCCAGCTGTAGCTTAGCCTTTTTAGCGGTACAACATCCAGCACTTTGCAATAGATAATGCCGTCAAAGTTAAGGCTGGGTATTGCGTTGGTGTTAAAGGTAAAGTTGTAGCCTACAATAGGCTCAAAATCATTTTTCATCAGCCAAAGCTGCATCAGCTCGGGCTGGGTAAGGTATTCCCACACAGCCTGTGGCGGATGGGAAAAGAAAAACTGGTGTTTGATGTTCTGTGTCATTATGAGTAACTTTTAAGTTACACGAATATATGAGTAACTTTTGAGTTACGCAGAAAAATTTGATTTAGACGCCCCTACCCCTAAAGGTGGACTCTTCAAAAAGATGTTTGCTAATGGCAGCCTAAATGGTAAGAAGAAAGCTGCTTTCAAAGAACTCAGGCAACTCCAGCAGACCTCTGTTACCGCTGTGGTTTGCCTTTACCTGCACAACAAAAGTACTGCCCTGGTTTAATTATTACAGGGTGCTAAATAGACAACCTTGCGGGTTGATTTGGACAACCTTAGTACTTACCTTTACCAAAACAATTTGTATGAAACAGGTGGTATTGCTGGTGCCTGAAGGCCGTGTTAACCTTGCAAGCATAGCGGGCAGTTTTGAAATACTAAACAGCGCCGGCAGCTATTGGCGCCGAATGGGCCACCGGCCCCTAATGCAAATACACGTTGCCGGTTTTGTTACTGAGCTAAAGCTTGACGCCGGCTTTTTTAGCATACACCCAACCAATATTTTAGACCTGCCGCCTGCCGACCTTGTAATAATACCTTCTATTAATTACAGCGAACATTTGATTAGTGATAACACGGAACTGATAAGCTGGATAAAGCAGCAATACAAGATGGGCGCCGAAATAGCCACCATGTGCAGCGGTGCATTTTTATTAGCGGCCACCGGCCTGCTTAACGGCAAAACATGCAGCACCCACTGGAACCTTGAAGCCAACTTCAGGCGATTGTACCCCGATGTTAACCTGCAGGTTGATAAATTAGTTACCGCCGAAAAAGGTATTTATACCAATGGTGGCGCATACTCATTTTTAAACCTGGTGCTGTTTTTAGTAGAGAAATATTTTGACCGGCAAACGGCCATCTACTGCTCAAAAATTTTCCAGATAGAGATTGACCGTACATCGCAATCGCCGTTCTTTATTTTCCAGGCGCAGAAAAACCATGGTGATGAACTGGTGTGCCAGGCGCAGGCTTATATTGAAGAGAACCTGGGCAATAAAATATCGTTTGAAGCGCTGGCCCTAAAGCTTGCCATTAGCCGCCGCAACTTTGACCGGCGATTTATAAAAGCCACCGGCAACACCCCTGTTGAATACCTGCAACGCGTAAAAGTTGAAGTTGCCAAACGCAGCCTTGAGCAGGGCCGTAAAAGCATATTTGAAGTGATGGATGATGTTGGCTACACTGACGATAAAGCGTTTAGAGAAGTGTTTAAAAAAATTACAGGGCTATCTCCGCTGGAGTACAAGGGTAAGTATGCAGGGTAAGGGGAGCTACAGGTTTTGCTCAAAATTTATATAAGGTGATGACAGCAATTTGCGATATCAACTCATTAAACCGGGAAATTGCTGAACCAAATTGAATCTTAAATATTACATAAATTTATGGCAGCCATCCAACGGGCTTTACAACATTCCCCGCAACGTCACCTACGCATACACCAAACAGCCCAATTATTTACTTCACCTTATACGCTATCAGTTTATTTTTTAGCATAGCGGGTACATATACCACACCGGCAGATGGATTAAAGCCAAGGTCGGCGGCGTTGGTTTTGTCGCTGCGGCCATCAAGCAGTGTTTGCTTTTTGCCATCGGGGGTTACATAGTACGCGGTGCCCTCCCAACCGGTAACTATAAAGTCAGTAGCGTTTACCATTACTATGCCGTCGGCGCCGCCTTCTATACCGGTTGCCAGGGTGGTAAGGTTTTTATTGGCATCGGCTTTTTGAAAAGTAGTACCGGTTAATATATACAGGTTGGTACCCACAGCTAAAAGGCCGTTGGCGCTGGTCATATTCTCGAGGTATACGGTGGCCTTATCATTTTCAATTTTGTGCACTTTGTTGGTTTTGGTATCGCTTACATATACTATGCCGTTGGCATCAATGGCAATATCGTTAAGCATTTGCGCGCCATCTACTGTAATGCGTTTAATAATAGCTGCCTTATTTACATCAATTACCGCTACGGTTGATTCTTCCGCAGCATACAGCAGGTTTTTATATAACCCAAGGCCTTTTGTGGAAGTTAAGCCTGTTACCCAGTTGTTTTGAATGATCTTACCATCAAGCCCAACCTTGCTTACTGAGCCGGTGCCCGGCTTATCAAACTCGCCTATGTTTGATACATACAGCATTTTACTTTTAGCATCATACAGGGCACTCTCCGGCGCTTTTAAGGTGGTATCTGTTTGCCAAAGCAACTGCAGGCTGTGCTGAGCAAACGCCTGCAAACCGACAAATATGGCAAGGGAGACAATCATTAGTTTTTTCATGGCATTAGGTTTTAAAGTTTTTGTAAGGTACGTTTTTACATGCGTACTGCGCAATACTGCGGTTTTAAAAAGAGAATTTTCAGTGATTGTAAAATGCTAATCGCGGGTGGGTAGTGCGCAGTGCTACGCGAGGCCTAACAAAATTTTACATGCAAAACGCTGTTGTTATTCCTTCCTGGCGGCAAGGGTAAAACCAATAGTGGTACCAACATCAGGCTTGCTGCGTACGTGTATGGTTTGGCCGTGGGCTTCAACAATATGTTTGCAAATGGCAAGGCCCAGGCCTGTACCGCCTACGTTGCGGCTGCGGCCACTGTCTGTGCGGTAAAAACGCTCGAATATGCGGCCTAAATGTTCTTCCGCTATGCCAATGCCGTCATCACTTATTTCAACCAATACATGGCTTTCGTCGGTTTTGTAAATGCTGGCGGTAATATGTCCGTCCTGCTTGCCATACTTGGTGGCGTTTTCAACAAGGTTCAACAACACCTGTAATATTTTCTCCTTATCAGCAAAAACCGTTACCGGCTGCTCGCAACCTTTTTTAATAACAGGCCTTATGTTGCGCTGGGCTGTTTTTATTGAGAGGGTTTCGTACACCTCCTTTATTGCATCCTGTATAACAAAATTTTGCTTGTATAAGGGCTGCTCGCCACTTTCAAGGCGGGTAATGGCATCAAGGTCGTTAATAAGGTTTACCATACGGTCAACATTTTTGGCTGTGTTCTCCAAAAACTTTTTATTAACGGTGTGGTCGTCAATAGCGCCGTTCAGCAATGTATCAACATAGCCCTGTATGGCAAAAATGGGTGTTTTAAACTCGTGGCTAAGGTTTTGTAAAAATTGTTTGCGGTAGGCTTCATTGCTTTGCAGCACTTCAATTTCTTCCTTGCGTTGCTCGGCCCATTTTTCTACATCTTCCTTTACTTCTTCCAGCCCCCTGGGCGGCAAAATGTATTTGTAATACATTTCCTCTTTTTTGCTGGCCTTGGTTTGGTAAATAAACTTGTAAATAAGTTTAACCTTACGGTCAATAAAAGAATCGAGCACATATTTTACCAGGAAGAAGGCGCCGCCAAATAAAACAGCAAAAATTACCAGCGTAGTTGTCCAGTTATTTTGATATATGTAGAATATCACCGCAACGGGTATAGCTAATATGGCGGCAGTAATTAACGATAAATGCCCGGGTGTTAAGTTTTTTGTTTTAAACATCTTTTCCTTTATTCATATTCACCTGTTGCTGCCGGTAAGGCGTGCTTTGCGGAACTTGCAGTTCCGGAGAGCGAAGGTTTGCCAAACATCCTCAAAATTCTGCCGTATTTACCCACTGAAAATACTTACTTTTTCAACAAAAACTGTTTCGGCATATTTAAGCTTCTGCCGGCCTTTGCATTAAGGGTAGCCCCTACGGGGCAATATTGAAATTATACAATTCAATTTTCTACACACGGGTAGTGCCTACGGCACATGTTATGCGAACATTTGGTGTAGGCAAATTATGCTGTCTAACGCAACTCAACAAGCCTGCGGGTAGTTACGGTATTGCAAATCGCAGCGCTACAGCTCAAACTTGTAGCCAACACCTTTAACGGTAGTTATACAATCAATGCCAAGCTTTTGCCTTATTTTTCTTATGTGCACATCAATGGTCCGGTCACCAACAATTACGTCATTACCCCACACCTGGCTAAGTATTTCGTTGCGTAAAAATACACGGCCGGGTTTTGATGCCAGCAGGTACAGCAACTCAAATTCTTTTTTGGCAAGCATAACATCTGTGTTGTTTATGTTTACCAAAAACTTTTCGGGGTCAATAATTATGTTGCCTATCTCAATAGTTTTACCGGCTTCTTTATTAAGCCTGCGAAAAACTGCATTAACCCTGCTTACCAGTACTTTAGGGCTAATGGGCTTGCTTATATAATCATCTGCGCCGCTTTCAAGCCCTTTAACCTGCGATGCTTCGTCGTTAAGCGCTGTAAGAAAAATAATAAGCATGTCGTCAAACTCATCATTTGCCCTTAAAATGCGGCAAACCTCAACGCCTGTTTTATAAGGCATCATAATGTCGAGTATCACCAGGTCTGGATGGATTTGTCTTGCCTTGTCTAGTGCTTCATTGCCATCTTTAGCTGTAAAAACTTCATAGCCTTCTCTTACCAGGTTGTAATTAATAATTTCGAGAATATCGTTCTCATCATCCGCAACCAGTATTTTTTTACCCTTTGGTTCCATTAACAATATATTTACACAAAAATAATTTTACAAGTTACATTTATCCTGCTTCCTGCATTATATTATTGTTAAGGGGTATAATATTAGCTTTGGTAGTATTTTTGCACCTGTAGAAGAACATAGGATTAATCCAATGAAGAAATTATATACCGTAGTAGCATTTTTGTGTTTTTTGGCTGCAATTCGTGCCCAACCACCCGCAGGCATCCCTTCGGGAAGGAGTTTTTTCCACGAAAAAATTGATATTGCCCAAAAGAATATTTTAAAACTGCCTGATGCCAGCGCCGTTAACGATGCTGCCACAACAAAGATTGACAACCTGCAGGCCAGTATTGAAGCAGACAACAGTTTAGACAATACCAACAAACAAAAATTTTTAAGGGGGCTTGAAGAAGTGCTTGAAAGATTTGTAAGCGGTTGTAAGAACGGCAGCTTCCAGGTTGCTATTTTACCTATATTGGTTGATGAGTTTAAAAATAGTGTTGCACCTGAAATGGGTGGAAAATCCCTTGCTTCTGTTGTTACGCAGGGGGATGACCCTGATGTAGCCCAGATGCTGATAGAAAGCTATGCGTTCAGCAAAAATGTTGGCGTACCCGAAATACAGGATATAATAGTTGGCATGCAGATGAAGCGCCACCCCGACCCGGCAAGAGTGATTGATATTTTAAGCAAACACCCCAACTTGCCGGGTGCCTGCGACCTTATAGCCTCCATCGCGCGAAAAAACCCTGAAATTATTTATACCCGCGCCGCAGCCAGTGATGTTCTGTCAGAAAAAATACACAACTGCCCTGATAAGCTGGTAGCCATTATTGCCCGCATGGCAAAAATGCTTACCGGCAGGCAAATATTTCCTTTTTTGGATGAGCTGTACATGGATAAAATGACGTTTGACCAGATAGATTCTGCGCTGGGCAACGATGGGCAATATTTTAAGCTGCTGATAAAAACGGAGATAGACTATGCAGACCGGATGCGTGTTAGGGATACCCCACTTGCCAAGCTTGATATGGAAGGCAGGATAGCGATGAAAGGCAGAGACCTGTATATAAACGAAATAAATGCCCTGCACGAAAGGCCTGATGCTGAACGTTTTAGGGTGATTGATAACCTTACACCGCAGGAATTATATTACCTGGCTATTTTTAGTGAGGAGGAAATTTATACTTCAAGCTATGTGAGGGGCGTTTTTCCCAGGGTTTTTAAGAATAAAAATTTACGGGCCGACAGCTTGCTGATGAGCGTGAAGTTTGACCATTTTAAAAAATGGGTAAAAATGGCTGCCAATTACAATACACTGGATGATTTTTTAAAGAAGATGGACAAGGAGAGCAGCCAGATATTGATGAAAGCGTTTGTAAAGGGCCTTGACAAAACCACCAGCCTTGAAGATGCGGTTGATGTGGCAAACAGCTACGCCAGCATTGATGATAAAGAAGTACAAAAACTGGTATTGAACGAGGTGCAGTACAACCTGCAAAAAGCAAAAGCCGATGGCAACACCAGGGGCACCAACATATATAACATACTAAACATACTGTTTTTAAGTATGGACAGTACCAACCATGTTGATGTGCCAAGGCTGCTGGGCATACCGCCGGTGTTTTATGTAACCAATAAGGCCTTACAAGACACTGCGGGAAAAATAATTGTACAGCAGTTTTTTTATGGTGACGACGATGGCAGGGAAGGCTATGCACAATTTACAGGCCTGTTTAGCAATGGCAACTGGAAAGTTACCAGTAACGACCAATGGGTAGTACATACTTCAGTTGGTAAAGGCACAAAGGTGGTTATTTACAGCAATAAGCCACTGGATGAAAAGAAAAGCCTTGACGATGCCGCCCAAAGGGCTTTGTGCGATTATTTGAAAGACCATGATATTGAGCCTACTATAGTTATACACCGCGGCCACAGTTACTATTTACGGTCAACACTGCAGCAATTGGAGCCATCAGCCAAAATTGTGGTACTGGGCAGTTGCGGCGCTTACCAAAGCCTTAATAAAGTGCTTACGCTTTGCCCCACGGCCCATATAGTAAGCAGCAAGCAAACCGGCAGCCAGCGGGTAAACGGCCCGCTAATAAGCGGCATGATGGAAACCCTGCGGCAGGGCAAAACGCTTAACTGGCAAATATTGTGGAAGCAGCTTGAACGTGACGTAAGCGATAAGGAGCTGTTTAGCGACTATGTGCCACCTTATAAAAACCTTGGCGCCCTGTTTATAATGGCTTATAACAGAATGGCGCAGTAATTTTTAGTTGACAGATGGCAGTTGACAGAGGAAGTTGTCTAGTATGAAAATCGTAAGAAAGAAAACACTCAATGCTCAACACTCAATATTCAAGTAAAGGAATATCAGGCAAAGGGGCAAGCGAAACGATACAGGGGTAAAACTTTGATGTGGATAAAGAAATTTTGCAGTTTATGATGACAAAAACGGGATTTTTATATTTATAAGATGGTGGGAGGGCTTAAGGTGTAGGGTTTATGCCATAGGCATCCCTTGGGGAAGGAAGAAAAGAAGAACCAGGGAAGTTTTGCTGATTGAATTTGAAAACGAAAATGGGTGTTTTGGAAGTTTAAAGGAAATTAATTGGTTGATAATCAGTTTGTTTCGCCAAAAACGGGTTGCATCCCAATTCCTCCTCCAAAGGAGTCCTTTGGACTTTTTCCTCCGTTTAGATAATTTATGCGGCTCTTTGAAAGGTATTTCCAGGTCCTTAAGGCACGAAATGATAAACTGGTGCAACGGGCTTTACTTATTTGAATGTCGGTTGAATGTGTAAACGAAAGCTGCTGATGGAAAACGCCAAACGAAATTAACAACTTGAATATCAACTAATTATGTTTAAAACAGGCATGCAAAAATTTCCTCCTTTTTCCTCCCGGAGGGACCCTTTTTTGAGTCATGGGGTCGCAAAGTTACCCGGCGTCTTATACGAAGCGTCCAGGCGTTTTTTGGTTTAAAATGAATTGAGGTAATATTCAGCAGTAAAATAAACAAATCAGTAAAGTCGGTTCATCACCTGCTCCTTATTATTTTTATTAATTTAGCAGTTTTAATAAGGAAATTATTTGCTGGTTATTTGTAAACCCGTACCTTTGCCGTCCTTAATTTTTAAGAAAATGAACGCAGCAGTTAATTTTGTTCACGAGCAGCTCACTGCTAAGAAACAACATCCAAAGTTTAAAGCCGGTGATAACATCACTGTAAACTATAAAATTATAGAAGGTGGTAAAGAGCGTATCCAGGGTTTTCGTGGAGACGTTTTAAAGATACAGGGCACAGGCTCAACTTCTACTTTTACAGTACGTAAAATATCTGACGGTGTAGGTGTTGAAAGGGCTTTCCCTTTTCTTTCCCCTAACGTTGAATCTATCGTTTTAAACAAGGTTGGTAAAGTTCGCCGTGCAAGGCTGTTTTACCTGCGTGAAAGAAGCGGTAAAAGCGCAAGGATCAAAGAAAAACGCATGTAACCTTAAACAGTTAATATATTACCGGCGGAAAATCAAAAGTTTTCCGCCTTTTTTATAAACTATTAATGTTAATGTTGGTTTTTATACCTCATTTTGTATTTATCTTTGGTATTCACACTTCAAAAAAAATGTTATGGGTAATTTAGGTTTCCAGGAAATATTGCTGATAGCAGTTGTTGTACTGGTTTTATTTGGTGGTCGTAAGATACCAGAATTTATGAGGGGCTTGGGCCGTGGTGTTCGTGAGTTTAACGACGCTAAGGATAATGTGAAGAAAGAACTGGAAGAGGGCATTAAAGAAACGCCTAAACAAACAGTTAACACAACAGCAACTACACCTGCGGCTACGCCAACGGCTGTACACCAGGACTAATTTTCTGTATTAAAAAACTCCTTCAAGGCCTTTGTTTAGCTATAGCACTATCAAAGACTATCAAGAGAAATTATTGAACGGCCAAACAACCTGTGTTGAGGCCGTTTCTTTTTATTTAGCTCTTATAGACCAAAACATCCATCTTAATGCCTTTTTAGAAGTATATGCAGGTGAGGCACTGCAGCGCGCTGCCCAGTTGGATGAGCAGCGTAAGGCTGGCGTGCCCGCAGGCAAAATGCATGGTGTAGTTGTTGGGCTTAAAGATGTTATTTGTTATAAAGGCCACAAATTATCGGCCTCTTCAAAAATTTTAGAAGGTTTTACAAGTGTATATAACGCAACTGTAACTGAAAAACTGCTTGCTGAAGGCGCCATTATTATAGGCAGGCAAAACTGCGACGAGTTTGCCATGGGCAGCAGCAACGAAAACTCAGCCTTTGGTAACGTATTGAATGCCAAAGACAATAGCCGCGTGCCTGGTGGTTCATCAGGTGGCTCGGCGGTATCGGTACAGGCAGGGCTTTGTATGATAAGCCTGGGCAGCGATACGGGCGGCTCAGTTCGGCAGCCGGCTGATTTTTGTGGTATTGTAGGCCTAAAACCTACGTACGGCAGGGTATCGCGTTATGGATTGATCGCTTACGCTTCATCTTTTGACCAGGTAGGTATTTTTGGAAATAATATTGAAGACGTAGCCCTTACGCTTGAAGTAATTGCCGGCCCTGATGAGTTTGACAGTACTGCGCTTACGGCACCTGTTCCTGAATACATGGCGGCGCTGGGTAATGAGCCGGGTAAAAAATACAAGATTGCTTATTTTAAAGAGGCGCTCGAGCACCCGGGGTTGGATCCGGAGATAGCAAAAACTACCCTTGAGTTTATAGAAAACCTTAAAAAAGACGACCATATAGTTGAGGCTGTTGACTTTGATTTGCTTGAATATGTAGTACCGGCATACTACGTTTTAACCACTGCGGAGGCCAGCAGCAACCTCTCGCGCTTTGACGGTATTAAATATGGCTATGCGACCACCGGTAAGTTTGGCGATTTAACAGAGTTTTATAAAAAAACCCGCAGCGAAGGTTTTGGCAAGGAAGTTAAGCGCCGCATAATGCTGGGCACCTTTGTTTTAAGTGCCGGTTATTTTGATGCATACTTTACTAAGGCACAGCAGGTTAGACGCGTGTTAACTGACCGTACAGATGCTATATTTGCTACCTACGATGCCATCATTTCACCCACCGTACCATCGCCTGCTTTTAAGTTTGGCGAGAAGAGCAATGACCCCATTGAAATGTTCCTTGCCGATATATATACTGTATTCGCCAACCTTGTAGGCATACCCGGTATATCGGTACCCCTGTTCACTACCCATTATGGCATGAATTTTGGTATTCAGGTCATGTCTTCGAAGGGTAATGAGGAACAGATGCTACAAATAGCACAAAGCTTTACGCAACTTTCCTAAAAATTGTACAAACAATTACCTGCAGCGGAGGTTTTCTAAACCATTTAGAAAAACTGTTGTTCTACTTGTTTTTAATTACTTGTTAAAAGGAAATAATGCGGAAAAGTACATCGGTTTTAAAGGGGTTTTTTGCGGCCCACTTCTTCAGGCATTCAGCCGGCATAGCTGTTTTTATGCTGTTTACATTATCACTTATGTCGTTTAAATACGATGGTAAGGCTAAAGTAGCTATAACTACCCACACAGGTAAAAAGGATTCAACAAATGCGGTTTACAAAAACTTTGGTGGCTTATTAACTGGCGACTTTACTGAAGAGCCTGTTACAGACCGCAGTTTTTTTCCGTTGAATGATGATGTGGCAGATTTTGTAAAAGATTACGATAAAAAAGAAGCTGAAGAATATGGTAACATGAAAGATTGGGGTAGGCCTTATTTTGAGCTATATGATAAAATACTTGCTGAAAACGGGTTACCGGTTGAGTTAAAATATCTTTCAGTTATTGAGAGCAACCTGCAAAATACCAACATAACAGGCGGCGCAGCAGTTGGCCCCTGGCAGCTAATGCCTTACGAAGGCAAACGTTTTGGCCTTAGTATGAAGAAGGGGTTTGATGAGCGCACCAGCTATGCAAAAAGCACTAAGGTAGCAGCGCTGCTTTTGAAAGAATTGTATGGCGAATTTAACGACTGGCTTCTGGTTGTTGCAGCATATAATTGCGGTATGGGCAGGGTAAAAAAAGCAATAGCTCAAAGCGGAAGCACCAATTACTGGAGGTTGCAGCAATACCTGCCCAAAGAAACAAAGCACCACGTTAAAAAATTTATAGCAGCTCATTACTTTTTTGAAGGTGGTGGCAGTTGGGTAACAGTTACAGCGGCAGATGCAATTGCCTGCAGAACGGCTATAGCCCAGGCCAACGAAGCTAAAAACATGACCTACTTAAGCAATGTTGCAGCATCTGAAATTAGCGGTAAGTACAATTCTGCAGCTATTATACGCTCACTGGCTATTGATGCCGACCTGTTTAATAAATTAAACCCCGGTTTTGATAAAACAATTGCTGAAGGCAGAAAATACAGCTTAAGGCTGCCTCAAAATAAAATGCCTTTGTTTATTACCAACCGCCAGCAAATACTTGAACAAAGCGCACAGCTTAGCGTACAGGGCAGTTAACATTAAGCTACAAAATACGAATATACGAATCGCGATGCGGTTCGTTTTTGTTTGGTCCTTCCATACTTTTTTGCAAAGGCGAACATTTATACAGATAGATGTATGCTATGCGCTGTTAGCATATTACGGTGTTACTATTCGTACTCAGCTCGTAATTCATAGGGTTTGGTACGAAGTGTCATCAACTACATCAGGGCTTTTTCCATCCCTTGTGCCTTTAGCATGCACTCCTCGTATTCCAATACAGCGTCGCTGTAAAAGGTAATGCCACTGCCTACAATATAATTAAGGTAGCGGGTTTGTGCATTGTACATAATGCTGCGTATAACCACATTAAAGTCAAAGTCTTTATCGGGTGTTATATAACCCACAGCGCCGGAGAAGATGCCCCTTTTTACAGGTTCGTATTGTTCAATCAACTCCATCACCCTTTTTTTTGGGGCGCCCGTCATACTTCCCATAGGGAAGGTTGCCTGCAAAACTTCAGCTATACCAGTGCCTGGCTTTAATTCACCTTTTATGGTAGATACCATTTGGTGTACCTGTGCAAAACTATATACGCCAAACAATTCCTCAGTATGCACACTGCCTTCAACGCAAATTTTGCTAAGGTCGTTACGAACAAGGTCAACCACCATTACATTTTCACTTTTATCTTTATCGCTTTTTAGCAGGCTGTTCCTTAATGCTTCGTCAAGCACGGCATCCTGCAGGTTTCTTTTGCTGGTGCCCTTCATGGGCTGGGATATTACATAAGCGCCCGTTTTTTTAATATACCGTTCAGGGCTTGAGCATACCAGGTATTTATCATTCAGCCGGTAATAACAGGCAAAAGGTGATGGGGATATGGCCGATAGCCGCCGGAAAATAGACAATGGATCTATTTCTACCCCTTCGGCGAAAAACTCCTGGCAAAAGTTTATCTCGTAGCAATCACCCCGTAAAATATGGGCCTGCAATTGCCTGATGATGTTTAAATATTCCTGTTGGTTAAGCCTTGGCTGAATATCTATTTTATTATGCTGCGGCACCGCATTATCAACCTTTTGTTGAAGAATAGCTTTAAAAACATCCGCTGGCTTTTGGGTAAGTGATGAGATAGTAGCAGTTGACCCCTTCACTTCAATCACTATTTTAGGCTGAAATAAAAAGATAACAGGGAAACCAATGCTATCAACGCCATTGCTTTGTAAAGGCTCTATTTCATTCTTAAGGTCGTAGTTAATGTGGCCAAAAAGCCAATCGTTGTGTGCTTTATTAAATTGTTGAAGCTGGCTGATAATATTTGCCTGTGGCGAAAATATTTTGTTTGCCCCTATAGCCAGCAAACAGTCATGCGAGTTGAATTTTTGACGGTATTGGTGGTCATCTAAAAAACAACAGATGCTAAACTGGTTTGCCCAGTTCAGCATCTGTTGTTTAAATGCGGTGTTAATAGCTATGTTAAAAGAAGCCGTGTTTCTTTCCTGCACAATGATGCAAAAGTATTAAAAGTCTTCTTCTTCGCCATCATCAAAGCTGCTGTCGTTAAACAGCCCAAACTCTTTAAAGTCATCGTCAATTTTAAAATCATCGTCCTCATCGCCGCCTTTTTTGCCTGCTTTGCCGCCGGTAGATGGTTTAGCACTGCCGCCGCCCTTTGATTTGGGAATATCAAATTCGTCAAAGTCCGGGTCCCAGTCCTCTTCTTCCTCAACTTTTTCCCAGTCGTCTTTTTCGTCAACATCCGGGCCATCGTCATCGTCATCATCTTCGTCGTCCTTCGATTTTTTTGATGATGCCTTAGCTGCGCCTTTTTTAGCAGGCGTAGTATCATCATCATCGTCATCAAGGTCGTCGTCATCATCTAAATCTTTTTTTGATTTAGGTTCAGGCTTTGGCGCCTTGTCTGCGTCTGCCGCAGAAGGTTTGCGGCCTGTTGGTTTCTTGTCTTTGTCTGATTTTGCTGCCATATACCAAAAGAATTATCAGCGTAAAATTTCAACGAGTTTTTTAAATAGCAAAAAAAATTTTTTATCGCAAATTTCTAACCAGTTTTATTACAGTTTTACTATTTGCTCCCTGCCCGGTCCGTTCGAAACATATTTAACCGGTGCGCCAACATAGCCGTTAATAAAATCAATATAAGTTGACATGTTTGCCGGCAATTTAGCTGCTTCTTTAATTTGTGTTGTATCACAGCTCCAGCCGTCAAACATTTTATATACCGGGTTTAAGCGCGCACCTGCCATTTGAAAAGGTACTTCTTCCTGCTCAGTGCCATTTATGTTATAAGCAGTACACACATTCAACTCGCCAAAACTGTCAAGCACATCTGCCTTTGTCATTACAACCTGTGTAACACCGTTTATCATGCAGGTATATTTCAACGCTACAAGGTCAATCCATCCGCAACGGCGCGGGCGGCCTGTAGTAGCGCCGAATTCGCTGCCTATTTTGCGCAATTCTTCACCTGTGCTATCTTCCAGTTCAGTAGGGAAGGGGCCGCTGCCTACGCGTGTGCAATAAGCTTTGGTAACACCCAGCACCTCTTTAATTTTTTGTGGCGCAATACCTAAACCTGTACATACACCGGCCGATATTGTGCTTGATGATGTAACAAATGGGAAAGTGCCAAAATCAATATCAAGCATGGTACCCTGTGCACCTTCTGCCAATACTTTTTTGCCCTGGCTAATTTTATTGTTAATAAAATACTCGCCGTTTACAATATTTAATGAGCGTAAAAATTCAATTGCCTCAAAAAACTCTTCTTCCCATGCCGAGATATCTTCATTAAAATTAAAGTTATCCAGCAACTTTTGATGTTTAATTCTAAGCCTTATATAATTGCTTATAAATTTTTTGTCGGCAAGGTCTCCTACCCTTAAAGCGTTACGGCCTGTTTTGTCCATATAAGCGGGGCCAATACCTTTTAGAGTTGAGCCAATTTTGCCTTCGCCTTTAGATGTTTCAGAGGCTTTATCAAGCGCCCTGTGCGATGGAACGATTATATTGGTACGCTGAGATATATACAGATTTTTCTTAACATCAATACCAAAAGCAGCTACTGCATCGCACTCCCTTTTTAATGTTACAGGGTCAAGCACTACTCCGTTACCAATAATATTAACAGTGTTTTGGTGAAATATGCCCGAGGGTATTTGGTGCAGCACTATTTTTTTGCCGTTAACATATAAGGTGTGCCCCGCATTTGGGCCACCCTGAAAGCGGGCTACAACATCGTATTGCGGTGCAAAAAAGTCAACTATTTTGCCTTTTCCTTCATCGCCCCATTGTAAACCCAGTATAACATCAACCATTTAATGTGTTTGTTAGTGAGCAACAAAAATAAAGGGTAAAACGGATTAAATAACTATTTTAAAAACATTTTAAAACTGTAAAAAAACACAACGGTTATTTTGTTTTGTATCTTTAAAAAAAGTATTGGCGTGGCGTATAACAAAAAAAAATTGTTGAAATTGCCTTTGGAAGAAAGACGGGAATTAGACAATGATTTGATTGATAGTATACTTGCAGACGAAGCGCAACCAACGGCGGACTGGAAAATGGAACTTATTAAAGTGAGGATTGCGCTGGATGATGCAAACCCTGAAGATGGAATTGAATGGAGAGAACTACGCAAAAAATATTTTATATAACAACATACCTGAAATGCGGGTTGATAAACTAACTTTCTGATGCCTGCATCCTACAGCCCCATGCGCGCAGTTTTTGCCATTGGCAAAGCAAGCTTTTTAGCTATGTTGCGCAGCCCTACCTCAATCGTTTTTTCTATTTTGTTCCCTGTAATTTTTGTAGTGGTTTTTGGTTCCATTAACGATGTTGGCGCGCTTACATTTAAACTGGCAGTTGCCCCCGGCAGTGATACAACTAATGTAATTTACAGGCAGATAAAAAACATACCCAACCTAACTATTAAGACTGATGCAATAACTGTTGAAAAGCAAACCGAAGACCTTAATAAAGCAAGATTAACGGCCATACTGGATATAAGAAAAGATATAGCCACTACGGGCATTCCCCATTATATCGTTACCCTAACTTCAGCTAACGCAGCTTCGCGAAAAATGCCTATGCTAAAAACTTATATTGACGAAATAATATCAACCGTTAACAAAAAAGTCTTCACGCAAAACGCTACAGTGGCAGATGTAAAGCAGAGGGTGTTACCAGGCAGGGCATACCTGCAAATTGATTTTATACTACCCGGCCAGCTTGGTTTTTCGCTATTGATGGCAGGTGTATTTGGCTCAGCTTTTTTATTGTTTGGTTTGCGCAAGGGCCTGGTGCTTAAACGCCTTTCTGCCACGCCTGTCAGCCGTTTTTATGTAATAGCGGGCGAAATGGTTAGCCGCCTTATTTTCCAGGTAGCGGGCTTTATTATTATTATAGGGCTGGGGTACTATGTGTTTAACTTTACGCTGATAAACGGCGTGAGTACTTTTTTTGAGATGCTTGCCTTTTCGCTGGAAGGGCTTATTATATTTATGGGCGTAGGCTTTATTATTAGCGGCCTGGTGCAGAATGAAAGCAGCATTGCCCCGGTGGCCAATACAGTTACGCTGCCGCAAATATTACTGTGCGGCCTTTTCTTTCCCGTTGAAAGCTACCCTGCATGGCTGCAATGGATCTGTCATAAATTGCCGCTGACCCTGTTAACAGACGGCTTGCGCAAAATAGCTTTTGAAGGTATACATGTATGGCAACTGCCGCAACAGCTAACAGGCCTTACCATTTGGGCGGTTGTAATAAGCATTATTGCAGCAAAGGTGTTTAAGTGGGAATAGGAACGTGAATCGTGAATACGATGACGTTTATGCTTTGTTTGGTTTATTCTGTCAATATGATCGTCTGTACGTAATAATTATTTTAAGAGACATGGGGGTGGCAAAAGTTCTCAGAAACTTATCGTATTCACGATTGACGATTCAAGTCCTCATTTCAATTCCATCACATTACTTAAATCGCTTTCGTTATTTTCCCTGTCAACGCTGGTAACTGCAATAAAATAAGACGGTGTGTTTTTAGGAATAAGGTGTTGCGGTACGGTAAAGCTAAACGTATGGTTAACCTTATCAAGTGCAGGTGTTATCATTAATGGCTGCCTGCCCAGGCTATTTGCGTTGCTGCTTATATAAAGCACATAATTTTTTACTACTTCTTCAGTAGTATTTACTTCGTGGCCTGTAATAACTATTGAACCTCTCTCATCCTCGTTACCAATTATTTTAACTATTTGCGGTGGCGGCGGCGGCGTTGTATCTATCCATGCAGCGGGTGGCATAAGGGCAGGGTACCTGTAAAAATTATTATGCAGGCTATCGCCCCAGCCATTAGGGTTTTGCAGTACATCTTTAGCGCTAAAAAAAACACTGCCATTTACGTTGCTGTAATTGCGGGTTATATTTATTTCGTCAGGCAGCTCGGTAGTGGTACGCCACGGGCCTTTGGGGTTTTCAGTAGCGTTTGATACTGCATGTCCAATCATCAGTTGCTTGCCATAAGCGTGGTCGTTCCACCATTTTACCAGCGTTTCAAAATCGCATAACGGGTGGCCAATGGCCCAATACAACTGCGGCGTTACATAATCTATCCAGCCCTTTTGCAGCCACAATAATATATCAGCATACAGGTCATCATAATTATCAACGCCGGCACGGGTATCGCTGCCCATCGGGTCGCGGCTTTTATTTCGCCAAACGCCAAAAGGGCTAACACCAAATTTAATACCCGGCTTTGTGTCCAGTATTATATCGTGTACACGCTTAATAATGCTGTCGCAGTTACTTCTTCTCCACTCATCTTTGCCCATGCCTTTACCATATTTCAGGTATGCTTGCTGGTCGGGAAACTCTTTGGTGCCTATGCGGTACGGATAAAAATAATCATCCATGTGCAGCCCGTCAATATCGTAACGGCCAACAATATCGCGCACTATATCAGTAACATATTGCATTACCACTGGCAGGCCCGGGTTAAAATATTTGCCTGTGCCGTAGGTAACAAACCATTCAGGATGTTTGCGCGTAACGTGCGATGGTGATACAGATGATGTTTTTGTATTAAACACAGCTCTGTAAGGGTTTAGCCAGGCATGAAACTCCATGCTGCGTTTGTGCGCCTCGTCAATCATAAACTGCAACGGGTCATAATAGGGTTCTGGTGTACGGCCCTGTACGCCTGTAAGGTATTCGCTCCACGGCTCGTATTGCGATGGGTAAAAAGCATCTGCCGCCGGCCTTATCTGCACTACTACTGCGTTAATACCATCGCGCTGTAGCCTGTCAAGCATGTCAATATACTCCTGCTTTTGCTGGTCGGTAGTCAGGTCTTTATGGCTGGGCCAGTCAATATTAACAACAGTAGCTATCCAGGCCCCCCTAAACTCGTATTTAGGCTGGCTGTGTGCCGGTAATAAAAAGAACAGGCAACAAATGTTGAGTAATAATATTGCTTTAAAAATCCTCATACAGGTTAAACGGAGCAATTACGATTTAATTTTCAGGGCAATAACACATTTAACATTTTTACATGTAGATTGTTCAAACCCTTATTTTGGCGCAATATAGCCGTTAGTAATACAAAGGACGGTATTTAGAAACTAACATTTTGTCAAATATGTGGAAAGGGCCAAATGCCAATTTAAAAAACTTGCCTACCTTTCCCGCCTAAAACCTATGCTATGGGATTTGTAAAAGAATTTAGAGAGTTTGCAGTTAAGGGAAACGTAGTTGACCTTGCAGTGGGCGTTATTATTGGGGCTGCATTTGGCAAAATAGTTGACTCGGTTGTAAATGACCTTGTTATGCCTTTAGTTGGCATATTTTTTAAAGCAGATTTTACCAACCTGTACATACCATTATCTGATAAAATTGATCCGAACCAGCACCTTTCGCTGACTGAGGCCAGGAAATTTGGGCCCGTATTTGCCTGGGGCAACTTTGTAACCATAGTAATTAACTTTGTTATCCTGGCGTTTATTATATTTCTTATGGTTAAGGCCATAAACGGCATGCGCCGCAGACATGAAGAAACTGCCGCAGCCGTGCCTCCGCCAACACCGGCCCCAACCGCCACGGAGCAATTGTTGACAGAAATACGCGACGAGCTTAAAAAGAAGGCTTAACGTGCACAAACTATTGATTGGTGCAAGGCTTAGTTACGGATAACCGGTAACATTTGCACTGCCTTTGTGTGAGAATGAAAAGAATTATTTACTTTATAATGGTTTTGCTTTGAATAATACGGATTATCAAATAAAATTGCCACAGTTTGAAGGCCCTTTTGACCTGATGCTGTTTTTTATTGAAAGGGACGAGCTGGATATTTACAATATACCAATTAACAAAATTATTACCGACTTTCTTGCGTATGTACACCTGCAGGAAAAACTGAATATTGAACTTGGCAGTGAGTTTATATTGTTTATTTCAACCCTTATGCGTATAAAGGCTAAAATGCTATTGCCGCGCAAAGAAATTGATGCACTGGGCAACGAAATTGACCCGCGCCAGGAACTGATTGATAAAATACTTGAATACAAGAAATTTAAAGAGGCATCGCTTAAGATGGCCGAGATGGAAGCCACGCGCATGCTGATGATAAAACGTGGCAACCTGCAAAAAGAGCTTTCGCAAATAGGGGAAGACAGCAGCGAGGGTACGGAGATACAAAACATTACCATGTTTAAATTGATGAAGGCTTTTGAACGGGTAATGCAGCGCCTGTATGAGAAAAATAATAAACCTGTGCATACGGTGGTGCGCTACAACTACACGCAGGAAGGCAGCCGCGAGTTTATGTATGGCATGGTGAAAAAAGAAAAAAATGTGTCTTTCGAAAAGCTGTTTGAAGTGTGTGAAAACAGGATACACGCCATTTTTCTTTTCCTGTCGCTGCTTGAGCTGGCGCAGCAACGCTTTATGACCATTCTTTCAGGTGAGGGAATGAACAATTTTATTGTTGAGTGGAATGATAACAGGGAAGAAGAAGTACCTGCCGAAACAGCAGAAGTGAATTGAGTTGGCATTTTTGTTATACAAGCCTTTTGGTTAATTTAGCCAAAAGGCTTTTTTGTGCAATAAAAAGGGGCCGCCCCATAAAGGAGCAGCCCCGTGTTTTCGATTGCTACAAAAAGTTATTATTATTGAAAAAGCCCGTCAACTGTAATGGAGAAATAATAGATGCCCCTTATTTCAGGGCCGCCCACGTATTGAAAATAGGCGGTGTTCAACAGGTTGCTTGCACCCAGCTTAAGTGTTGAATTAACTTTTGGTAAATGGTAAGTAACCTGCGCATCAACCGTTGTGTATGCAGGTACGGTGCCATTGCCAAACAGGTTTTGCCAGTAAAAGCTTTGCTGCCAGCGCCAAACTACGTTAAATCCAAAATTCTTTGCCACTTCCCTGTTACCAAAACTTACGTTGGTAAAAAACTCGGGTGTGTTAAAGCCGGGTATTAAAGCGTCAGAAGCTGTTTTGTCCTGCGCCAGCCTGTTAAAGTTAACATTGCCGCTTAAGGTGTAGCCTTTGTAAAAATTATAGCTGATGCCAATGGCGCTGCCGAAATTGCTTACATCACTTTTGCTGTTAGCCCAAACACGGTAACGGTTTTGTAAAGTTTTGTCAGTCATTTCGTGGTTTATTGTGCCTGCATCACCAACGTTATGTATATCGCCGGTTACCGGTACAGTAACATCTACCTGGCCAATAAAATTTTTGTAAGTGCTATAGTAAGCATCAATGTCAACAAACACTTTATTATCAGCAAACACCGCTTTATAACCCACTTCAAAGGCATGCACCTGCTCAGGCTTTATTGGGCCAAGATCGGCAGCTTTTAAAATACCGGCGTTTTTGGTTTCAGCCGCTGTTTGTGTTAAGCCGTTGTTTTTATCAACTATTACAGCAGAAGCAAATTTATCTGCAGTTGATGTAACATAACTGTTTTGAAAATACCCCAGTCCTGTTTCAATAAAGCCAAGGCCGCCCACGCGCCTTACACCACCGTTGTTAACAAACGAAAATGCTTCAAACAACGAAGGGAAACGGTACCCTGTTTGGTATGAGAAACGGAAGTTTTGCGTTTTTTTGTAAGTATAAACTGCTGATACGCGGGGGTTAAACTTGCCATCGAAATAATCGTTCTTATCATAACGCAGGCTGGCAGTAAGGTTAAGTTTGTCGTTAAATACTTTTTTGCTCGCCTGTACAAACCCGCCTGTTTTGGTATAATAAAAATCTTTACCGCCCGGTTGGTTGCGCTTGTCAATCGGCAACCTGAAGTCAACAAAGTTGTTGCCGTCAGGTATAATTTGGTAAGTACGGCTGTCTGCGCCTATCAGCACATCTGCAAACTTAATATAACGGCGCAAATTCCATGTTGCTTCTGTTTGGTAAAAGCGGCTCATTTGCAATAAACGCGCGCCGCCGGTAGTGTTTGTTGGGTCGTGGCTGGTTGGGTAAATATCCCAGTCGTTCCTTGCCTTTATTTTGGCAACCTGCTCGTTAAATGCAGCAGTACCCGGCGTAAAGCGGCCCGCATCTGCCGCGGCCCGTGCTGCCTGGTGTGCGGCAAGTAATATTTGGTCGCTATAGGTTTGGCCTGCCTGTAAGGTAGGTAACAGCGCATTTAGCTTATTGGTATAATCAGCCGTCCAAACTTTGTCTGCTTTAAAAGATTTTTCAAGGTTATCGGCAAGCGGGTTCATGTTATAGCTGTCGTGCGTATTTTCAAGCGACACGTAGGCCCTGAACGTAAAGTCGGGGTGCACAACTTCAAACTTGTGGTTTTGTACCACCACGCCACGCAGGCCAATACGGTTGCCGCGCTGAAAAAAACCATCCATCTGCCCAATACGGTAGGCGTAGTTAAGCTGTATCTTGGGCGTTATTTTATAGCTTAAAGCAATATCGCCTTTCAGGTTTTTAACGGTGTAGTCGCCTACAAGGTCTTTCTCCCAATAACCTGTCCTGTGCACGGTGTATTGTTTGCCATTTTTGTCTTTTACAACAATGTTGCTGTTATCGCCATACTTGTTCCAAGCATCGTTGGCAATATTATTCGCCCCATTTAAAATAGGGAATGAGGGGTTAAGGTTTGGTGTAAAGTCAGTATGGTTATCGGCTACCCAATCCTGTCCCTGGAAGTAGGTGAAGTTTATTTTAAACGCAAACTTATCATTAAACGCTTTTGCATAGCGAATGCTTGTTTCGGTTAATGGCTTTGCACCGCCGGCATCGCCAACGTGGTTAACCGCAGTTTTTTGATAAACGCTCAGGCCCTGGTATTTAAAAGCGTCTTTGGTTATCATGTTACTCATGCCGTTTAATGCGTTCATGCCATATAAAGCTGATGATGCGCCGGGTGTAACCTCAATACTTTGAATATCCAGTTCAGATGGCCCGATGGCGTTACCCAACGGTACGCCCAGTGTGGCTGCCTGGTTATCAATACCATCAATCATCTGCATAAACCTAAAGTTATTAGGCACATTAAAGCCACGGGTATTGAATATTTTAAAAGTTAAGCCTGCTGTGGTCATTTGCACACCTTTTAAGTTGCCTATGGCATCGTAAAATGATGCCGCCGGTGTTTCTTTTAATGAGCGCAGATCAAGTTTTTCAATGGTAACCGGGCTTTGCAGCAGGCTTTCTGCTTTGCGGCTGGCTGTTACCACCACCTCGTTGGCAAAATAGGTTTGGGTGTTAAGCTGAATTTTTAGGTTGGAGCCTTCGTTTTTTATGTCCAGCTCCTGTGGGGCAAACCCGATAGATGAAATAACTAATTTAAAAGGTAAGCGCTGGCTGGTAACAAATTTAAACTTACCTGTAGAATCAGTAACGGTTCCTGAATTGACGCCTTTAATGGCCACTGTGGCTGCAGGAACGCCCTGGCCCTGCTCGTTAACGACGCGGCCCGATAATATATAGGAGCCGTTTAACTGGGCGAAAACTGATAGTGGAGCTAATAGCAGTAAGAGTAATAACTTTCTCATAACGGGGTAAAAGTAGTTTGATTGTTAAATTCCTACCAAATATATAGACTAAATGGGAAATGAAGTTAATTTTTGCTGAAAACTTGTAAAAAGCGGGTAAAAAAAGGATAAAACAGGGCTTTTTGGTGATAGAAGGGAGCGTTCGGAGGAAGTTAGTTATCGCTGGCCCGCAATACCAGGATAAACGGCAATTTGTTAGATAAAGGGCGAAGATACTTGCAGATTTGCAGTCAAATCACGCCGATGTGCGGCAAAAAAACGGGCAGAACAAGTATTAGTGAACATGATATTGCCCTAAGGAAATGTATATACTCTTTTTGGAACAACGTCATCATTTATAAACCAGCTAATAATTAACCACCCCCGGCTGTAGTATCTACATTGCCCTTCCTGAATTTTCTAAAAAGGTCAAGGCCAACTTTTACTTTACCATCTGCTTTTGATTTTGCCCGTAAATAAACGCTTGGGCCCACTTTGGCGTCAACCCCTTTGTTGCGCACTTTTTTATCGGTATCGGGCTTGCTCAAGTTGCTTAGAGGCACCTGTATGCTTATATCAGTGGGGGTTTGGGCCACGCCATACACACCCTCAACAAAAAGGCGCATAGCTGTTGATGCAATTTCCATACGCGGTATAATTACCTGGTTTTGCTTTATAGTAAGGGTGTTTTTTATTTCTGCAAACTCAATGTTATTCAGGTCGCGGTTTTTAAGCGCATAATCCTGTATGGCAATTACGGGCGTATAATTTATCAGCGCCCCGTTGGTTATTGAAAAGTTAACCACGCCCTGCAAACTGCCCGGGGTTATACTGCCCTTATCATCCAGCAGCATATTAAGCGATGCGTCTGTGTTTAGTATGCCCTTTAGGTTGCTGTACAATATACCATCCTGCCCAAAATTGTTGAACGCATAAAATACCTTACGTACATCGGCATCCTTTATATTAACGTGGGCGGTGGCCGTAAAATTATTGCTGTTGCGGTGCATATTGGCATCTACCATAAAGCTGCCGCCATCAAAATCTAATGATGCGCGTTGCACTTTCCAGTCGTTTTGCTGCAACAGCAGGTAAACCTTTGCATTTTGTGCGTTAAATTTCTGCAGTGAAAGCTCTTTGGCGTTTATGTTCAGTTGTATATCCCCCTTTTCAAGCAGGTTATCCAGGCCGGCAATGGTATTGCCATTGTTTTTCTTTTTTACTGATGATGCCTGCCTGTTAACTGGTTTTGCAAACACCTGCTGAAAGTCAGACACGTTAAAAGAAGGGCAGAAGATATTACAAAATATGCCGGAATTAGAAGAGTCTACCCCGCTTATACGGTTTAAGCTGCCTGAGCCGGTTACCTGGAAATGGTTCTTTTTATAGTCGCAGGTAATGCTTTTAATGTTTATGCTGTTTTTGCCAAAAGCAAGGTCGCCGCTGCAGTTAATAAATTGCAGGTTATGGGGCACATAAGTAAGCTTGCCATTTTCAACATGTAATGAGCCGGTAAGGTTTGCCAATATGGTTGCATCGGTTGTTAAGGGGCCGCGATATTGCAGGTTAAGCTTTGCCGAGCCATCATCAAAACTTATGTTTTGCAGGTTAAGTGCATCGTCCAGTTGCGAAAAGCTGCATTGTGCCCCAAATTTAAACACCATGGTGGGGTCACTTAAATTATCGATCCTTATACTATCGCCCTGCAAAGGCACACTAAACCACTTGCCCGTAAACTGCGGAAAATATACAACCGAGTTAGGGTCAGACGGCGGCAGGGTGGTGTCAACCATGTTGTCGTAAATACCCGTAAAGTTGCAGTCAGCAAAATTGGCGGCAGGTGTTATCAATATATTTTTTTCTGTTTTACAAACAACATATACAAAGGGGTCGCCACCGTGGGTTAACGGCCCTGTAAGCTTTGCATCAATTTGCATGGGGCTGGTAACATCAATAAACTTAAGCTTGTTTTGTATTTTTTCAGTCAATAACGCACGGGCATCTTTATATAAAATTTTATCTGTAATGGCATGTAGGGTAAAATAAGAGGAATCCTTATTAAAATGGAATGAGGCGGCAATTTTAAAATCGTTGCCGTTAATTTCAACCGGCGATTGTTCAACTGTGAGTACTTTGGCAGATTTATCAAACTCCATTTGCCACTTGCCTTTTATTGCGCTATGCCCAAGGTAAACACCTTTGGCAAGGTTAAAGCCCAGCCCATCAAGCATACAATCTTCTTTAAAACTGATGATAAGCACGCTGTCCCTTCGTTTTATGTCCGCCGTTGCGGTGCTAACTTCAACACCGTACTTTTTATCTTTTATTTTATCCTCACTTATAAAGGTAAAATTCTCCAGTTCAATGTGCCTTATTACAATAGGCTGCGGCGCAGCCTCGCTTTCGGTTTTGCTTACCGCAGATGTATCTTGTTTTTTAGGCGAAAGCAAATAATCATTATTAAAACCGGAGGAATCAACAAACAAATGGAAAAGGGCCCCGCTAACTTTAATCCTGGCTATATCGGGCTTGGATGAGGTTAGCTGGAAAATATTTACCGCACACGAAATTTGGTTTGCCTTTAACAAAGGGCTATGATAAAGAGAATCGGCAACAATTACATTTTTTAACTCGATAGCAATATTGGGAAAGTTTTTCCACACCGAAAGGTCAATATCGCCAATGGTAAGCTCCCCATTAATGCGCCGGGCAAACTCCGTTTTAACCCGGGCTATTATTTTGCCTTTATTGTTATGCACATACAGGCTAATAGCGGTAAGGGCAATAATAAACAATAACAACAGGCTTAATAAAATAATGCTTACTATTTTAACGGGCCTGCGTTTAAGAAAAGCTTGTAGTTTTTGTGCCTGCATAAAGTAAAAAAAATCCCGCCTTGTGCGGCGGGACTAAGTATTAAAATTTGGTATCAATTATATACGGAAGCATTTGCCGCCACGTGCTCCAGTCATGTTTTATATCAGCCCCCCATATATCAAGGTCGTGCCAAATACCTTTACTCCATAATACCTGCGAAAAGCGCCTGTTAGCTTCGGGGTCCTCATAATCGCCGCTGCCTGTATAAATGTGTATATGGTGGCTTGCCCTTATCTTATCCAAAAACCATGCATCATTTAAGTTGGGTATATAATGTTGGGGGCTGTTGTAGTACACCTGCTCGTCCCAATAGCCTTTTGTATACTCGGTAAGGTCGTAAACGCCGCTCATGCTTATAACGCCGTTAATAAGCCCCGGCTTCTTTAAAAACAGGTTCATGGCGTGCAGTGCGCCAAACGATGCGCCGCAGGTATAAATAAAGGTGTCGTTACTGCTATGGTTACGTATAAAAGGCACTACTTCGTTGTGCACATACTCATTAAACTGGTTTTGGCGTATGGCTTTGTGGGCAGGCTCCATGCTGTTGTTCATCCAGCTTTCTTTATTCATGCTGTCAATGCTGTACACCTTCATTTTGCCTGCGTTAATAAACGGGCTTAGTGCGTCTATCAGTTTAAAGCGTTCGTATTCCTGGTAGTCTGCCGCGGCAGTAGGTATCATCAGCAGTGCAAAGCCATAATGGCCATACACGGCTACCGGCATTTCTTTATTAAGCGCGGGGCTGTACCACGATGTTATTTCTTTATGCATAATAAGGGGGTTAATGTTTGTAAATGAAGATACGGGAAAAAGGGGAGAGGGGGAAGTGCGGGCAGCGTTTACTCACATAAAAAAATAATCTTATATAAAATAATTGTTTACAAAAAAGTATTGCAGCAACCCACGCCCATGGATTTGTTTAGCAACTTTTTACCTTAAATTGCCGCGCCAACAAAATAGCTACATCTACAAAAACACGGGGCTATGAAGATAAAAGACCTTAGCAGGAAAATTTTACAGGGCGATTTTAGTTTTTTGTCGTTTTTTAAAACGAACAATAAAAACCAAAGCCTGCACCCCGCAGAGATGGCCAAAATTTTGGTTACCCTGCCAAATGATGCGCTGATAAAAGCGTTTCAGCAGGTGCCGCAGGCTGCCCAAACATCTGTATTTGCCTACCTTGATGCATCGCACCAGAAAGTTGTGATGAAAAACCTGCCCGAGGTTACGGCGCGAATGATATTAAATGGGTTGTACTCAGATGACCGCATGACCTTTTTATCGCAGGTAAGGGGCATTGAACTATCGCACTATATTGAACTGCTTGACGATAAAAATAAAAAGGCCGCACACTCGCTGCTGGGCTACCCTGATAATAGTGTGGCAAGGCTTATTAATACTGATTTTGCAGCCATTAAAAAAGACATGACCATTGCAGAGGCGATGGCGTACCTGCGCGACAACCATAAAGACACCGAAGCCGCCAACGTTATTTATGTAATTGATGATGAGGGCAGGCTGGTGGATGATATACCTGTAAGAAGATTTGTGCTGAACGACCCCAATAAAAAAATTGAAGACATATTAGATGGTTACTACGAAGCGCTTAACATAAATGATAAGAAGGAAACTGCGGTTGATAAGTTTAAAGAATACGACCGCATAGTTTTGCCTGTTACAAATGATGATAATGTTTTGCTTGGTGTAATTACGATTGATGATGTGATAGATGTTGCGGAGCAGGCCGATACCGAAGACATACAGAAGTTTGGCGGTATGGAAAGCCTGGATTACCCTTACGTTAAAACGCCTGTTTTTACACTTATTAAAAAAAGGGCCGGCTGGCTTATTATACTTTTTGTAAGCGAAATGCTTACTGCTACTGCCATGGGGCATTTTGATATACAAATAGCCGCAGCGCCTATACTGGCCATATTTGTACCGCTGGTAATATCCAGCGGGGGTAACGGTGGCAGCCAGGCAGCAACGCTTATTATAAGGGCCATGGCGCTTAAAGAGCTTACACTTAAAAGCTGGTTTTATGTAATGCGCCGCGAAATATTCTCGGGCCTTATACTGGGCTTAATACTTGGCGCTATTGGTTTTGTACGTATAGCGCTTTGGCAAAAACTTGGTTTTTATAACTACGGGCCTTATTGGTTTTATTTGGCTGTTACAGTATCGCTGTCGTTAATTGGTATTATTTTATGGGGTACCCTTAGCGGATCAATGATACCGATGATATTAAAGAAATTTAAGCTTGACCCGGCTACCTCATCCGCACCGTTTGTAGCCACCCTTGTTGACGTAACAGGGCTGATAATTTACTTTAGCATTTCTGTATTGCTATTGAAAGGGAAGTTGCTGTGACCCGCTCCGCCGCGGCCGGCAAGTTTTTGCAGGTTCGAAGGAATACTTCGGAGATTGTTTGGATGATGAGGATTGCGAAAAAAGCAAGAATAATAAAACGGGATTGCCATGGTTCGTCTCTCACGAACCACTATACAGAGATGCCCCTTTTTGTGTCTTAAGCAAACCACAACTCCGGGCAAATACAATGGTTCGTGAGACACGAACCACGGCGGCGTACATCTCCGGTTATTTTGTTCTTATCAAACATCGCCATAAAATAATACGGGCTAACATCTTTTCAAAAGATTCCATCCCTTTCACAACATTACCTCTGCTACTTCCATACGTTATTTTCCCTGTTAGCATCGGGCAGCATCTTATCAGGGTCAACGGTAACACTTGTAATTTTTTGTGTGGTGTTAACCGGTATTGTTTGTAAGCCGCCCTGCAGCCAGGTTTCAACCGGCAGATTTAAACGTTGTTTGGTGCCATTGGCCAAAACAATTTCAAGCGTAACAGGCATGGCCATTTTTTGCAGGTTGACAAGGGTTATAAAGGCACCTTTTGCCGGGTCGTTATCAGTGTACTTAACACCGGTAACAGCCTGGTCTAGCGGCCAGTTATTTAAAAACCATCCGCGCCAAAACCAGCTTAGGTCTTCACCTGCCTCATTGTTCATTGCGTTAAAAAAGTCGTATGGTGCGGGGTGTTTAAACGCCCAGTTATGTATGTATTGCCTAAAGGCGTAGTCAAACCGGTCTTTACCCAAAATGCTTTCCCGTAACAGCACTAAACCAAATGCCGGTTTAAAATAAGCCAGCGGGTGGCGGTATTTTTCCGGTACCGCATCCGCACGTACCATCATGGTGGGCGCTTCGGGGTCGTTTAAATACGGCAGAACTTCATCGGCAGGGTTGCCGCCACCCGGTGCATACTCGCCATCGCGTTTTGGGCCAAACTCGCCGTTGTTCACCACGTCGCTTGCGTATACATCAATAAAAGTATTAAAGCCTTCATCCATAAAAGCGTAGCGGCGCTCGTCAGAGCCTACGATCATAGGAAACCAGTTATGCCCTATTTCATGTGCTGTTATCCAAAACAGGTCTTTGCCTTTATCAGTAATGCCGTCAAACACAATACCCGGGTATTCCATACCGCCGGCAGTACCTGCTTCATTTATAGCAACAGGGTATGGATATTCATACCACGTTGATGAAAAATATTCAATAGATTTCTTCAGGTATTCGGTAGCCCTGTCCCAGGCATCAGCGCCCGCACTTTCAACCGGGTATACTGACATTGATAAACATTTTTTGCCCGATGGCAGGTTGGTTTTTGCTGCATCCCATATATACGCCTTTGAGGCGCCAAACACCACATCGCGTGTGTTCTTCATAGCAAAATGCCAGCTAAGGTTACCGTGCTGTACGGGCCTGCTGGAAGGGTCGCCAATTTCATCAGCCCCGCGAATAACAATTGTTTTATCACTTGCTTTTGCCTGTGCAAGGCGGGCTATTTGTTTTGCCGTAAGCACCTGCGCGGGGTTTTGCAATTCACCGCTGCCGGCAACAATCATGTCCCACGGCAGTGTAACAGTATAATCGTAGTCGCCATATTCGCAGTAAAATTCACCACTGCCTAAAAAGGGCAGTGTGTTCCACCCTTCAAGGTCGTTATACACACACATACGCGGGTACCACTGCGCTATCTCGAATATTTTACCGTTTTTGGTTTCGTTATAATCGGTACGGTTGCCAAAAACGCCGGGTATGTTATACGTATATTTTATGTGGATGACAGCCTTTGCGCCATTGCCACCCAGCGCCTGTTGAAGCCGAAGCTGCAGGCGCGTATCGGTAATAATATAATTGGCAGCAGTTGTTTTGCCATTCATTTCAATTTGCACTGATGCAAGGCTGTAGCCTGTTGTATGCTCAGTTGATGTAAAGCCGCTGTAATAATTACTGCGGGCATCGGCTTTATAAGTGTTTTGTTCAACATACAGCCATAACGAGTGCAGTGAGTCCGGGCTGTTGTTAACGTAGGTAATAGCTTCAGTAGCGGTTAATGTTTTTGCGGCGGTATCAAGCGTCGCAGCTATAGTATAATTAGCGCGGTTTTGCCAATACTTTGCGCCGGGTGCGCCGTTGGCGGAACGGTATGCAGACCCTGTGCCATTGTATGTTAACGGTGCAAAAAGCTCGTGTGCATTGTAGCCGTTAATGCTGTTACCGGCCTGGCTATAACACAAACCCATGCAAAATGTAACCGTTGCTAATGATAGAATTGTACGAAACATTATATGCTTATTTAAGAGGCGTGAAATTAAGTAATTGTGGTTGTATGATGCTAAGAATGTGATGACGGGATTACATAGGATAAATACTCTTAAGCCAGCCAATCCATTTTTGTTGCAGTTGCTGTAAATCTTGTGGTGTGGAGTGCATGGAGACATGCCCAAAATCTTCTCCTGTAATTTGTGTTAGCAGCCTGCTGGCGCGGCCGGCAATGGTAAACAGGTCGTCCTGCGAAATAGCACCTTCGCCATAATGTTTTAATTGCCCGCTTTCAATGCGCTCTTCAATAATAAGATCAGCAGCGTTAGTAAGACCAACTTCTTTTTTATTTGTTATGCGCCTTATAAGCTGGGGTATCATTTCCTGGTAATGAAACGCTATCCAGTATTCAGCCTGGTTTATATACAGGTAGTTGCTGTCGGTATCAATTTTATCAAGTACAAAACCCGGAGTGTATTTCTTTATTCTCTTACTATCTTTTTTAAAATGGGCATCAAGCCCTTGTGCCAGTGTTTGTATGGCATTAAGAAATTTAGGGGAGAGACTGGCGCCTTCAGGATATTTGGGCACAGCAGTATCTGCTGCCTGTTGACAAAAACCTTTGCTAACAAAAAACAAAAACATCACAAATAGAACACGACACATAAGCACCCGGTTTACAAGTTAAAGATAGGCGATTATTGGGTTTGGAAAATGATTTACGTAGTTACAATAGCATGCCTAAGCTATATTTAACAGTAAAAGCTGTTTTACGCCTGGTTTTGCATATCCATCATACAAATTACTACTTTTATTAAATGACGCGTAATGAAAAGATAGCCTTTAAAGATAGCCTTAAGCAATTTTGCATAACGTTTATTCAGCAACGCATACAAACAACACAGGCGCTTATTAACAATGCACAACAAGCCGCCAACAGTGAAGAAAAAAGCTCTGCAGGCGATAAATATGAAACCGCCCGCGCCATGGGGCATATTGAGAAAGATATGCACACCAGCCAGTTAATGCAGCATGTAAAAGAGCTTGCCGGCCTGCAGCAGGTTGACGTTCACAAAATATACAGCGTTGCAACAGCAGGCGCTTTTATACAATGCAGCAGTATGGCATTATTTGTTGCCGCTGGTGCAGGCAGGCAATTGTTTAACGGCAAGGCGGTTTTGTTTTTATCGCCGGGTGCGCCGCTGGCTAAGCTTATTAATGGTAAAAAAACAGGTGAAAAATTTGCGTTGAACGGAACTAATATTATTATTGACGATGTGTTTTAATACCCTTTGAGCAAACAAAAATTATAAAATTTATACATAAAAGAATGAAACGTTAATATTTAAAGTACGCTTGCCCGTAAGCCTTGTTGCTTTAATTTTGCACTCTTTTACAAAGAGGATAAGGAGACTATTATGAGGAAAACAATTAAACTGGCTACAGCACTTTTTTTAATTTTAACAGCAGTAACAGCACACAGCCAGGATGATAAAAAGAAAGAGCGGAAAGGGGAGTTTTATTTTTCGTGGGGCTATAATAAAGAATGGTACACCAACAGTAACGTACATATAAAACAACCATCGCTTGGTAATGATTTTACTTTTGAAAATGTGCGTGCGCACGACCACCCCGGCTGGAACGACAACGTGTTTACCAAACCACTGTCAATACCACAGTACAACTACCGCATAGGGTATATATTCGATAAAAAGAATGGTTGGGGCTTTGAAATTAATTTTGACCATACCAAGTATATTTTTGGTGAGCAGGATGTGCATATAAAGGGCACTGTTGACGGAAAGCCTTTTGATGGCGTTGTGCCGTTTAGGGCGCATAACGGCGACAGCGCATCGCACTACTACCTTAATAACGGAGCGAACTTTTTATTGTTTAACCTGGTTAAGCGCTGGCATTTAACAGCCAGCAAAAATAAAAATGTATTAATTGATGCATACGCCAAGGGTGGCATAGGCCCTGTAATACCGCACGTGCAAAACAAGTTTTTTACCCAGCCTGAAAACCAGGGGCATTTTCAGTTAGGCGGCCTTAACACCGGCATAGAAGGCACTATAAAAGCTACCTTTTTTAAATACGTTTTTTTAGAGTACTGCAACAAGATAGACTATGCGCGTTACTGGGGCCTGCGTAGTTATAAAGGCACAGCCAGCCAGGGTTTTGGTACATATGAAATGATATTAAACCTGGGCCTTACTTTTCCCATGGGGAAGAGGGGGTAGATGGTATTGAATAAATAGCGGGTATTATGAAATGTTTGGAAATTGAAAGACATCAATAATATTGAACATTATCCAAACAGGTCAGGACATTTAACATGCAAAACGTATTTAAAATTTCATCTTATTTTTTGATGGTTGTTAACTTCTGCAAATCGTTTTTTGTAATTAAAAGCCTTTAGCCAGAAGTATCATTCGTGTTTTTATACTTTACTAAATCAAAATGTTTTTTGGCGTTGTACAATTTTGAAGGCTGTATAACACCAAATTCGCAAAACTCTTTCTCATTTCTGCCAAACTCTATATTTTTGAAAAATACCGTGTCATTTTTAATAGTATAGCTGCCTTTGATTTCTGTCATCCCAAAACAAATGCCTCGTTCAATAAACCTGTTGTTTTCTTTTAACTTTAAGATTATTGTGCAATTTGCAATGCCTTCTCTTTGGGCAACCAGCCGGTCTTTACCATTTTACTTCTCAAAATTAACAACACCCTTCGGGAAAATATATGTAAGGCATAATACTATTCCCAGAAAAGCAATCGAAAACAAGCGCACCTTAACCGTAAATTTTTCTTTGACTGCCAAATGAAATTGCCTGAAAAAAACGCCGACCAGTATAATAAATACGAGGCCAAAAATAATAAATTCAGGTATGGCCAATATGCCGAGCGAACCTTCCCAAAAGTATACGGTATTTACAGCAAGGAAAAAGAGTAATGTTGTGATAATTAACCACGAGTATTTCATCTTTGGCAATGTTTAGAGTAGACAACCAGCGTTGTTTAGCTACAAGCTACGAAGAATATTTAAAAGTGTACCGGACAGTGGTCTGCCTTTACCTGTTTCACTGCAAGGCATTTACATTGCTGCCTATTATTTTGCCCTGCGCTATGCCGGTTTAAAGTTAGGCCCCCACCCGGCAAACGGTGCAGTATAAATATGTATATAATTTGCCCCTGTTTATGCAAGCATGTATTTTACGCTACAAGTGTTTAGCCTATTTACAGCAAATTGAAGAAAGTGTAAATATTTGAGCCCCATAATTGCATGGCACAATTATAGCCAGCTTTTTTAGCAAGCTAAACAAACCGGGAATAAATGCGATAATAGAATGCAAAGGAGTGGAAATGAAAATGATAAAGAGCAGAGCGGTTTAGTTGAGGCCGCAAAACCATTATTTAATACAGTATTTAACTATGATGCACCAAAAGAGTAATTATTTTTTAGAGAAGTTTAGCATTTTTTGTTTCTCACATTTACGTTGGGGATTTGTTTACCAAAGGCCGCAGCACCTGCTTAGCCGGTTTGCAAAGTATACCGATGTTTATTTTTTTGAAGAGCCTGTTTTTGGCGGCGATATTAATACTTTGCACGTAACACAAACTGATGCTGACAAAGTAACTGTTGTTGTTCCTTATTTGCAACATGGGCTTAACAGCGACAGGGTTAATGCTGTATTGGAGGAATTAATAAACAGTTTTATAACCCGGCATGATATGCAAAATTATTGTAGCTGGTATTATACGCCTATGGCGCTTAACTTTACCCGGCACCTTTACCCCGGTTTTATTGTATACGACTGTATGGACGAGCTGAGCTCGTTTAAGTTTGCACCGCCTGCATTACAGCAGTTGGAAGCCGAGATGTTTGAAAAGGCAGATATTGTATTTACAGGAGGTTATAGTATTTATGAGGCAAAAAAGCACAGCCATTCAAATATTTATCCTTTTCCCAGCAGTATTGACAAAGAGCATTTTGGCAAGGCAAGAACTATACAATATGAAATGCCGGAACAGGAGCATATACCGCACCCGCGATTAGGATTTTTTGGTGTAATTGATGAGCGTTTTGATATAGACCTGATATACCAGGTTGCCCAACAAAAGCCACAATGGCATTTTGTTATTATAGGCCCTATTGTAAAAATTGATGCTGCCACGTTGCCAAACAGTAATAATATACATTACCTGGGCAGTAAAGATTATAAAGACCTGCCCGGTTACCTTGCAGGCTGGGATATTGCAATGATACCTTTTGCCATAAATGAATCAACAAGATTTATCAGCCCCACTAAAACACCTGAATACCTTGCCGGGGGCAAGCCCGTAATATCTACAGCAATAGCTGATGTTGCTGACCCTTATGGAGAAAATGGCTTTGTAGATATTATTGGCAATGTTGATGAATTTATAAAGGCTGCAGAACTTAGCCTTTTAACACTGGATAAACATACATGGCTGCATAAGGTGGATGATTTTATAAAAGACCACTCGTGGAATAATACATGGCAGCAAATGCTACAGCTTATTACAGAAACGATGATAGATAAAAATATTAATAAACAGCAAAAAAAGCAGGTATATGTTTGATTACTTAATTGTAGGCGCCGGTTTTGCCGGTAGTGTAATGGCTGAAAGACTTGCAAGCCAGGCCAATATGCGGGTTTTGTTAATAGATAAACGCAACCATATAGGCGGTAATGCATACGATTATTATAATAACGATGGAATACTGATACATAAATATGGGCCGCATATTTTTCACACAAATTCAAAAGACGTATTTACCTATTTAAGCCAGTTTACCGATTGGCGGTTTTATGAACATAAAGTGTTAGGCAGTATTGACGGCCAACTGGTGCCGATACCTATAAACCTTAACACCATTAATAAAATGTATAACCTTAATTTAAGCAGCACACAGGCTGAGGAGTTTTTTGAACGACGGGCTGAAAAAAAGGCTGGGGTTAAAACATCAGAAGATGTGGTAATAAATAAGGTTGGACGGGAATTATATGAGAAATTCTTTCGCGGGTATACCCGTAAAATGTGGGATTTAGACCCATCTGAACTTGATGCCAGTGTTGCTGCGCGCGTACCAACAAGAACAAATTGCGATAACCGTTACTTTACTGATACTTACCAGGCCATGCCCTTAAACGGGTACACAAACATGTTTGGCAACATGCTTGCGCACCCCAATATTAAAGTGATGCTAAATACAAACTATAAAGAAATAGTTGACGTTGTACCATTTAAGAATATGATATACACAGGCCCGGTTGATGAATACTTTAATTACTGTTATGGCAACCTGCCTTACCGCTCATTAGATTTTAAATTCGAGACCATTGATACTGAAATTTTTCAATCAACAGGGACTATCAACTACCCTAATGAGCAATTATACACCCGCGTTACAGAATTTAAATATTTAACCGGTCAAAAGCACCACAAAACTGCCGTGGTATATGAGTACCCAAAGGCAACCGGTGACCCTTACTATCCAATACCCAGGCAGGAAAATGCAGAGATCTACAAAAAATACCAACAGCTTGCAGAAACTGCTAAAAACACCTGGTTTGTTGGAAGGCTGGCAACCTACAAGTACTATAATATGGACCAGGTAGTAGCACAATCGCTGGCGATGTACAAAAAAATAATGCGTGAAAAAAATAATGCCGGAAGCGATGAATTGGCACTATACGATAACGATTTTAAAATAAATGCCGCCTGATAGCCAGGCTACAGCTATACTGCAAGCCCCGGTTTATGCAATTGTGCCTGCCGGGTAAAAGCAATTAGCCACTGGGTGCGCAGCAACGCCTCAGCATACGGTTTGTGTAATACACGGTATGGCCGGCCGTTATTTATTTCTGCATCCCAAAGGCCCGATTGATGCCAGCTTTCAAGTTGGTCCCAATCGGGCCTGTCAATAACAGGGTATAAGCAAATACCCCATATAGGTATATTATGTTTTAATAACAGGACCGTTTCTTTTCCAATTCTTTCAATCCAGTTGGGCCTGTGTTCGCCGGGGTGGCTTGTTTCGCTCAACACAACAGGGCGGTTGTAGCGGTTATAACACTCCTGCATAAGGCTGCTGAATGACCGCCACCTACAGTCCGGCACTTCGTTAGCCCAGGGCAAAAATTCGCCCGTACCATGCACCCACTGGTTGTTGTAATAGTAATTAAATCCCAATATGTCGAGGTATTCCGTGCTGCCGCCTAATTCGGGGCAAATTTTGCCACTTAACATATCAAGCACCTGGTATTGGTTTTCGTGTTGAGAAGCTGCTTCGGTTATTTGTTGAGTGGTTGCATTAAGCGGTGGCACCATATTAACCAATGGCTCTGTAGTAAGTATACGCACGGAAGGGTCAATTTCTTTTATCGCTGCAATGCCTTCAATATAAGCACGCATAAGATAGTACTTTACCTCCCAGCCCATATTAATGCAGTATGGCGATGTGCCGCGTGCATCCCCGCCCAGCCATGATAGAAAACTTACTTCGTTTATAGGGGTAACTATTAAAGTTCCATTTGGTACAATGCTTCTGTAAAAATGGATAAATGCACGGCAAAGTGCTGCAAACCGGCGCGCGAACATGGGGTGCAGTGGTGTAAGATCATCAGGAAAACCAAAATGGCACAGGTCCCATATTTGTTGTATGCCTTTTTTTTGCCCGGCTGCTATCATTTGTTTTACAACACTCCAATCATATTCGTACGGCTTTTTTTCTACCTGGCTCCATCTAATGCCTTCCCTTACTGTTTTAATATTAAAACCGGTTAAGTTTTCATAGTCTTCGTCAATCAATTCCAGGTGGGCTGTAATATTTAAAAAATCAACCCTGTTGCCGAAGGCATTTAATTTATCTGTGCATTCATAGCCTGCCATCCAAAATGAATGAAACGGGTTTATATTCATTAAATTACTTTGTTATTTATAATAAAAAGCAGGTGCTTTATAGTATGTAATAATTAGTAACATATAAGCCCCTGTTACGGGGCCTATAGTTATCTTAAGCTGTTTACTATTATGCCGGCACCTTGCGCGGTTTTTCCCTTTCCCAAAAACGGTGTTGGGCAATGGCTGCTATAAATTGTGCTGCCAGTGTATTAACATCCGCGCTTACAATTACGCCATCATCCTGCGCTATTTTTTTGCTAAAGTAAGTTGCATCTAATAACTGTTGCGCAGCTTCATCTGCGGCTATTGCCTTGCAATGCTTAAACGCTTCATTTAAAAAATGAATTGCATCAGGCTCGGCCTCCAGCGATGCAACACTATTAGTGCCGCCGGGTACATATACGGCATCATAAAACACTGATGCGGTATTCATAAAAGTTTTATCAACATTTATTTCTGTATCATCTTCTGCCACTATAACACCCAGTTGCGGCGCTACCACATCGGCCGCTGCACCCGCTGCCGCCAACGCCTTTTTAACAGCGTTAACGGAAGTTGCATCAACGCCCCCGGCAGCCAGTATAGCCACCTTGCGTGTTTGTATTGAATCTTTTTTTGTATTGGCCATGCTTAATGCTTCTGACCTGTCAATACTGTTTTTTACCATTACCGGCTGGTAGCTTTGCACATCAGCATCTGCCGGCACGCTAAAGTTTAATTGTGGTGGGTGCAGGGGTACATGCACGCCAATACCATAAGCAACAGCCGAAGCAAGCCCGGTATCAATTTTTGCGAGTACGCCCAACATTCTTTCCCTTATTGCGGGTACGTTTACTTTACTTAACTCAAAGGTTAGTGCATTTACAATATGTGTTTTTTCTTCATCACTCTGGCTGTTAAAAAACAATGTAGCCTGGCTAAAATGATCAAAAAAACTTGCGCTGCGTTCACGCACTTTTTTAGCATCGATACGTTCGGCATAAGATGAAAAGCCGCCTTCCGCCATTTTTGCCTGGTATGGGCACCCGCCGCCTAATGAGTTGGGGTGATAGCTTGTTTGGCCTTTGTTTATGGTTTGCCGCATGTGGCCATCCCGCTGGTTATTATGCACCGGTACAACAGGCCTGTTGATGGGAATTTCGTGAAAGTTTGGCCCACCTAAACGTATAAGCTGTGTATCAGTATACGAGAACAGGCGACCCTGCATTAGCGGATCGTTGGTAAAATCAATACCCGGTACAATATTGCCTACATGAAAAGCTACCTGTTCGGTTTCTGCAAAAAAATTGTCCGGGTTCCTGTTCAGGGTCATCTTGCCAATTCGTTGTACCGGTACCAATTCTTCCGGTATAAGCTTGGTGGGGTCTAACAGGTCAAATTCGTATTTATGCTCATCCTCTTCAGGTATAATTTGTACGCCAAATTCCCATTCCGGAAAATCGCCCTTTTCAATTGCTTCCCACAGGTCGCGCCTGTGAAAGTCAGGATCTTTGCCCGATATGTTCTGCGCTTCGTCCCAGGCTACTGAATGCACACCCAGCAAAGGCTTCCAGTGAAATTTTACAAAGCATGCTTTGCCTTCTTCGTTTATAAGGCGAAAGGTGTGTACGCCAAAGCCTTCCATCATTCGCAGGCTGCGGGGAATAGCGCGGTCGCTCATAACCCACATGATCATGTGTGCAGATTCGGGCATAAGACTTATAAAATCCCAAAATGTGTCGTGCGCAGATGCTGCCTGCGGCATTTCGTTGTGCGGCTCAGGCTTAACTGCGTGAATAAGGTCGGGAAACTTTATGGCGTCCTGTATAAAAAATACCGGCATGTTATTGCCTACCAGGTCAAAATTGCCCTCTTCGGTATAAAACTTTACGGCGAAGCCGCGTACATCTCTTGCGAGGTCTGAGGAGCCGCGTGAGCCGGCTACAGTTGAAAACCGTACAAACACCGGTGTTTTGCGCGAAGTGTCGTTTAAAAAGCCGGCCCTGGTATATTTTGCCATTGGCTGGTACAATTCAAAAAAACCATGCGCTGCCGAGCCGCGTGCATGCACAATACGTTCAGGAATACGTTCATGGTCAAAATGAGTGATCTTTTCCCGCAATATAAAATCCTCCAGCAGGGTTGAGCCCCGCTCACCGGCTTTTAACGAATTTTGATCATCATTAATACGCACCCCATTGTTGGTGGTCATAAATTGATTTGCGGCGCTTTCTGTATCAGGCTGCAAGTCGCCGCGTTTTTTATCAGCGGCACTTTGGTTGCCGGTGCTTTTCTCAGACATTATAAAATATTTAATTGATGTAATAATAGTAGCAGGTACAATCAGGCAAACATTGCACCACTAATGTTATTGCCTGTTGCCCAAAAAAGCTGTGCTTAATTTTACCCACAATGGCCTGCGGCGATGTGCGTTATAACCACAGTTATAGCGTAACGGGAGTTTATGAGAGAAGTGTTTTTTACCGGAAAGCCTGCGGGCGCAGCCATATGAGGAATGGCAGCACCCCGATGCAATTTGGCTTGAGTTGCAGCAAAAAGAGTGGCCGAAACGAAGAAAGCCTAACTACCCCAACTGTGGCTTTAACAACGGTGTAATTTTTGCTATTTATATGCCGGCAACCTGGCCGTACAATAAATTGCCTGCCAACCCTTCTGTAATATGGTGCTTTAACTCAGGGTATAAAAAGGGCTTTGTGAGTAACAGAATGGCGCCGGACGCAGCCATTTGCTGCTGTATAACACCCTTGGTGGCCGATAATACCACAACCGGTATATTTTTTAAACGTTCAATGGCCTTTAAACGCCTTAAACAATCCAGCCCATTCATAAGGGGCATATAAATATCCATAAAAATAACATCAGGCAAAACAGCCGCTTTGTGTAAGGCTGCCAATGCATCTAAACCATTAAACGCAATTTCCAGCCTTATAGACCGGTCAATTTCAGCAAGGGCATCTGTAAAAAGAAACTGATCGTCTTCATCATCGTCCACCAGCAAAATATGGTTCGGTTTTATCATTTTAAAACTACCCTGTTAATGGGTAAGTAAATAAAGGTAGCAATGGGCTGTAGAAATAACATTACATAATTAAGCGGAAATATTACAAAATTCACTTTGGGTGCAATTTATTTTACCTGCTTAAAATGGAACATTTACCCCTGCGTTCCAGGTCATTTTATTGGCGGGCACTACATGTACCTGGAAAGTTGTTTGAACAAACAGGCTGAACTTCCATTTTTTGCGCTGGTAAGTGGTGGTTTGTGCGGCAAAAACTCCCTGAAGGGCACCCTGGTCAAACAGGTAAAAAACAGATGGCTTAAAGCTTATAATATTTTTAGCGCCCAGTTGAACATTGTCAAACAAAAAAGCAAGGTTTACAAACTCTTCCCGGTTAATGCCAAGCGTATCAACGTTATTGGTATGCCAGTATAAAAACTGTAGTTTACGGTTGGGGTTTATGCGGTACTCGCCCGTAAGTTCCTGCGCCCAATAGCGCTGTGTTTGAAACTCCTCGCCATGGTTTGGTTGCGGGTTACGCTGTAAAAAAAAGAGGCTTATGTTGGTTGAAAAAGTTAGGGTAAGCGCTTTGGTGTCTGCCAAAAAATAGCCTATCCTGTTGTTCATCCTCCAGGGTTTTGTATCAAGCCCGAAGTACTGCTCAAAGTTGGCGTAAAAATGGCCTTTTCTTACGGTGGTTGAGCCTATAATGGCCGGCCGGCCCAGCGCAAATATGGGTACGGGTGCAGTGCCGTTATTAGTTACCTGAATATTGCCGCTAACGGTAATTGGCTTTGCATGGGCAGCAGTATCCTGCGCTTTTGCAGTAATGGCAAGTATAGCTAATAGTATAGCAGCAACCTGTTTTTTAAGCATCAGGTTTGTGTTTTGACAGGGGTAAATATAATTTTTATATTTTGTTTATTGGTGAAGAGGTGATGTTAGTTTTATTTAACGGGATGGATCTGTTCCTTTTGGGTTGTGAGGCTAACCATCAAATAGACCTGCGGATTCCTTGTTACACAGGCAGCACATTTATAACTGCAATAGCTGCTGCTATTGCCACTCATTTTATTTATTTCTTCCCTTATATTTGTTATGCAACTCAAATCCTTTTGTATGAGCCACATGTTTTATTTTTTCCGGGTGTTTATTTTTTTATCTTTTTCGTTAATACAGGTTGCAGCTTTTGCCGGTAAAGGCCGTACGCCGGGCGCAGCAATTAATGTAACTACGGGCAATTTTAGAAAATGGGATTACTCACCCACATCGGTATTTGGCATTACCAGTGTTGATGATACGCACAACAAATACTTTGTAAAAATATCGTTTGTAAACAGCAACACGGTAAGGGTAGAAAGGTATAACCCTGCCGGGGTAATGTTAAATAAAACAATGCTGTATTTTAATAATGGCGCTATTGCCAAACTTATTGAAACTAATCAGTGGGGCGAGGAGTACAGCCAAAGCTATTTTACAAAAACAAAGGACGGCGACTATTTTGTAACAAGGCGGCAACGCGGGGTAAACAGCTTTTTACCCTGTAAAAAGATGAAAGTAACCTACAAAGACAACCTTGAAAAAGAAGCCAGGTATTATGATGAGGCAGATACGGCATGCACCTGCGGCAACGGCGCGGCCATTATACGTTATAAAAGATTTACTGAGGCGAACAAGTTTTCATTAATAAAAGAAATGTCGTTTTATAATGAGCAGGATTCGCCGGTTATATCATCTAATTTAGACTGCCACAAAGTGGTGTACCAATATGATGAAAAGGGCAACGAAATATCAGAAAAATATTATGGCGTAGATGGCTTGCCCATTGCCACCCGGCTTGGCATATATGGCATGCAATTGCACGAGGGCTTGCTGGGCAATATATTTGACGAAGATAACCTGGGCGATAAAGGCCAGGTTATAAACAACGTATTGGGCGTGGCCCGGGTGGAATACATTTACAGCGATAATAATTTTGAGATAATGGAAGTGAATTATAATGCCGGGTTTAAGGTTGTGCGCACATCGCCTTTGGCGGGCGGTATAGCTGTTACACAATTTAAACGCGACAGTAAAGGCAATGCTACAGAAAAAACATTCTACGATGAAAATAAAAAGCCATTAAACAACACTGAAGGTTATCAAAAAACTATTTCGGTTTTTTCAGCCAGGAACATGCTTACCGATGAATATTATTTTGACGAGGCAGCGTCGCCCTTCTTAAACAAATCGGGCGTTCATCATTATAGTTACGAAATGGACAGCGTTGGCAGGGTTATAACAACAAAATACTTTGACAAAACAAACAAACCCTGCCAGGATAACCTTGACAAAGTATACCAAAAAAGGTACCGCTACGATAATTATGGCAGAAGGATAGCGGAATATTATTGCGATTATGATGGCAAGCCGATGTTACGATGGAATGGCTACCACGAAACGCGCACAACATTTAACGACGATGGCAAGCCTACTGAAATATCGTATTTCGGCATTGATGGCAATTATACAAAAAGCAGCAACGGCTTCTCCAAACAAAAAATAGCGTACGACGCAAAGGGGCTGCTTGTACTGCGCAGCTACTACGATGGCGACAGCGCAATTATGTGGAATACCGGCAGCACCGTAAATAATTTTCACGCTATACGGTACACCTATGATGAACTGAAAAGGCCTGTTATGATTGAATACCTTAATAACGACAACAACCCGGTTAATGCAATTGCAAGCCTTGGTAACTATTACAGTTGCAGCAGGTTTGAAGTTTTATATAAAGGCAACCGCATAGCTACTGAAAAACTGTACCAGGTAAACAGCACGGAACCTATTGCCGTTATTGATTGCGGTAAAGAAAAATATATAAGCGCCGCAGGCACAGGTACGGTTTCGCCGAGGTAGGCGCAAGAGCCGGGCTATGCAAGAGCGCACTATGAGGAAGAAGGGAATACTTAGCCGCCAGATGCCGGATCGTATTTAAATAAGTAGCCGCACCTCTTCCACGACCTCTTTGCGCGGCAAGGTATAGCATAACAACTTTTTTTTTAACGATAAGCTAAGGTATGCGGGTAATGGAAAATTTACAGGTTAGGCCCCGGTTGATAATCATATGCGCTTTTAATAACGGTTAAAATTATTTTAAACCGTTGTCTCGCCTTGATCATACTTAATGCATGCGCCGGTATTATCATGCCTTCCCCTAATTTAAGTTGAGTAGATTTTCGGTCAATCAATATTTCTGCATTGCCGTCAATAACCTGTATAAAAGAGTCAAATGGCAATATTCGTTCAGCCAGTTCCTCACCCGTATCAAAAGCCATTGCCGTAACGTTACCCGTTGTTTTTTTAATAATTGTTTTACTTAATACGGAATTGGGTACATATTCTATTATTTCTACTATAATGTGGGGTACCGATTTTTCAATGTGCGATGCAGATTTTTCCATATCAAAATAAAAGCTTACTAGTTATTGTTTTATGTATCTAATTCAAAAATAATAATCTATTAATAACTGTGAAAAATAATTGTAATTATAACCGGGGCGGCACATTATTGCCTGAATATGTTATAGCGGATACAGGCCCTTAAGTATTTTACGCCTTTCGCCATGCATTTTAATAAACTGTTGAGAGGTTAGGCCGGTAATCTTTTTAAATTGGGTGGCCAGTGCTGCAACGCTGCTGTATTGCATAAGGTAAGCAATTTTTGTAAGGCTCATTTCATCATAAGTTAGTAATTCTTTAACCCTTTCTATTTTATGCAGTATAATAAACTGGTTAATAGTAGTACAATGCACTTCTTTAAAAAGGTTTGCAAGGTAAGTATAATTCTGGTTAAGCTTTTTGCTGATAAATTCAGAAAAATTTGTACCAGGCATTTCGCCTGAATAATGTATCATTTCTATAATAATATTTCTCATCTTTTCAATCAGGATGCTTCTTGTATTATCCATCAGTTCCAGCCCTGCTTTGTAAAGCCCCTTATGCAGGTTGGCAAATTCAAGCATAGTTAGCGATTCAGGAGTATCTATTTCTCCCAGCCTGACAGATGTATAATGCAGGTTTAGCCTTTCCAATTCAGATTTAACCACTATTTTACAGCGGATACTAACCATGTTTTTAATAAAATACTTCATCGCAAACTCCTTTCTTTCAAATTCAGGAAATATTTTTTATTGGTATATATACTTTTTTAATAGTCATTACCGTACCACGCACCTTTTCGTTTAACCTTAAGATACATGCATGGAGGTATTAAGAAAGGTAACTCTTTTTAATTGAAGAAACGCAGCCTATTTTTTAGCCGCAGCGCCTTGTTAAATTAAGATTACATGTTAGGATGGCCAGTACAGACAAATACTGTAGTATTGGCCAGCACCCTGATGGCAGTTGATAAATGCCGGTTTGCAATAGCAATTTAGGTACTGATAGCTGTGGGGATTGTGTAGCGGGGAGCAGGGTAAGCTTGTTTGGCGGCCGGCTGACAGCACCTGCTAATTCATCTCTCCAATTTCGCAGGCAAATTCGCGTATGTCTTTAACCCGTATTTCCGGTTGTTCTATTTAGTGCAGGCGTACTTTTAGTTTTTTGAAAAAGATGCCAATATCAATTTGTGCAAAACTTTTTCAAAAAAACTTTCCAAAAACACCGGACACTTTGGATGTAGATCCGCCACGGCGGACAAGTTTTGAAGGATTTAACGGATGAAACGGATGAGCTATGCATTTATGACATTACGTTGGATGAAATTTGAAAATGTGGAGAAAAAGTTGCCGAAAACACCGGACACTTTCGGGTTTTTTATATTTATAAGTTGGCGTTGTTTGGTTTAAGGGTGAAGAATTGATGCTTCCACATGTGGGGATGTTTTGTTTCACGCAGAGACGCAAAAGCGCAAAGGAAAAATAGGTGTCCTGTAGGATATAAGTAAGGCCGCTAAGCATTTTTTCCCCGCAGGGGAAATATGCAGAGTTCTTTGATAAAATAGTAGAGATAAGCGTAATTGAGTTTTTCAACGAAAATGTGTTCTAACCGAAGTTAAAAAGGTTCTACGGGATATTTTGTGGTGACTAAATTTGTAAAAAATTAGTATGGAGCAACAGGAGTTTTTCCGTTTTTTATTGAGTTTGACAGACGACTGGCAGATAAAAGAGGTCCGTATAAATAAGGA